>ERZ501049.3-NODE-3-length-264716-cov-10.823208_pt1 | contig 264716 bp, 228 predicted proteins | sample MGYA00510866_ERZ501049 | MGnify/ENA primary metagenome ERZ501049 (study PRJEB25958, sample SAMN03398519) | human skin metagenome | study: EMG produced TPA metagenomics assembly of the Human Skin Microbiome Metagenome (human skin metagenome) data set. | reverse complement strand
TAGAGCGCCGCCCTGATAAGGCGGAGGTCACTGGTTCAAGTCCAGTTAGGCCCACAGTGCGAACCCTCTTGGTGACAAGGGGGATTGTTACATTTAGGGGCGTCGCATCGGCAATGTGCTCCCGTTTGTGTGCCATGTCTGTCTGGGGGCCTTTGGAGTTCGGGCGTGGTTGGCAAAGGATTCGTACCGCGGTAGAGGCCGCGATGAAGGCGGACTACACCGACCAAGTGGTACGACCGGCTTTGGGAGAGTGGGTCGACGAATCGATGGCGACGACGAGGGGTTCGTCAGTGCTCTTGTTGTTCATTTTTCAGCCTTTCCAAAAACAACTTCTATGACGAAGCCGTCTTTGTAATCACCCTTGTATCTTGAAAAATCAAGACCAAGTGTTATTTATACAGCGCGACATCATAACCGGCACAAGCGCATTCTTTGCCGTAGTATGATGTCGCGCTGAGCAATCTTGAATTCAATTCAGTTCCGCTGTAGTCAGGAATCCTCTGTATCAGCGGGTATCAGCGGCCTGACGATAGAAACGACCTCTTCAGGTTTGGTAGCGCTTCTGATCGTTTGCATAAGATTGTCATCCTGAATGGATTTCACAATGTTTTGGAGCATATTCAGATGATCGTCCGCGTTCGATAAAGCCATGAGAATGACGACGGACACTGGAACCTCATCTTCTTCCGATCCCCCCATCTGACCGAAGAGGACCGGTGTATGCAGGGTTGTGACAGCCAAGGCATCCCTCGTGACATACTGCGGATCGGTATGAGGGATGGCGACACCGCCACTGATTGGCAGGCCGGTCGGATAGGTCTCCTCCCGTTTCAACAAAGCATCCAGAAATCCCTCCTTGGCCACCCTGACTCCATTAAGTTTGTCAGCCATGACCGTCAGGACCTGATTGCGGTCGGGGGCCTCAATATTCACACTTATCAGATCGGTGTTCAGAAGTACGCTCATGTTGTTAATGCTTTCACGGGATCAGAAATGGCCATAAAATACTGTGATGTTCCGGATCAAAACATCCGATGGATCGCCGAGATGATGACGTTGGGAAGGTTGTACCCGAAGAACGCATCAGTCACAGACCCGGAGACATGAACGCCGGTGGCATGCATCATCGCAGTAGCCTCCGGTGCGAAGAAGCTGGCACCCCACTCGACGAAGAACATGTAGATCGCCCCAATGATGAGAGAGCGAAACATATTTCCGTTACAAGCCAGGCAGATCATCGGCATCATGTAGACGATCACGGTAAGCATGCCGACTGGGAAGTAGTTCATTCCGGGGATAATGAATGCGAAGGCAATGCACAGCGGGATCATGAGAACGGTGATGGTGATGGCCGCCGGGTCACCGAGTGCCAGAGCGACATCCATGCCGATGCTGAGCTCGCGTTCGCTGCCGTCCTTGTTCTTTCCGAGGCGCTTCATGAAGGTCTTCGCACCTTCACCGACCGTCGACAGGCCCTCCATCATGACCGAGACCATTCGAGGTAGGAGTACCAGAACGGTGGCGATTCCCATACCCATGACGAGGACACCCTGCCAAGGTTGACGGGTCATGAGTCCCAGAGGAAGATACCAACGATGAGGCCGATGAAGGCGGTGTCGCCGAAGAATCCGAGCCTGTCGCCGAATTTCTCCATGGAGATGTCGATCTTACGAACTCCGGGGATTTTGTCGATGACCCAGTTCAATCCGATCGCAATGGGCCATGCTGACGTGATGTAGGAAAGAGTCGAACATGTTGTCCCTGTGAGGCCGTAGTATTCTTGCCATTTTGGTGCGATATGCTGAGCGACGATGAGGTCAATGACCGAAAGCACCAAGACGACACCTAATCCGATCCATGCGTTGTTCGTTAGTGCATAGGCCAGCGTTCCTGGGACCAAGAAATGGATGAAGTTCCAGATGTCGACGTTGAGTACGTTCGTCATTTTCGCGAGGATCATGACAACATTTATGAGGACGACAAGGAGGATGGCAGGAGCGGCAAAGGGTACTCCGAATGAAGCCGCGCCGACTGCTGCCCAGCCGACATCAACAGTCGTGAATCCTCCGCCCATGTGCCGGTAGTAATCCACTGCCGACTGCACAGACGTCATCAGGAATCCGATGACGAGGGAAAGTCCGGAGAATCCGATACCGATCATCAGACCGGCCTTGAGGGACTTACCGAAAGGCATCCTGAAGATCAGGCAAAGAATCAGCATCACGATCGGCAGGATAACCACGGCGCCGACGTCAAGAATGCCCTTTATAATTGACATTATGGAGTGCTCCTAGAAGATCATGACTGGTTCAAGACATCTCGACACGTGGAGATGATTTCTTCTGCTACCGCGTCTTCGTTGATGCCCGAAATGAGACCGAACACCTGGATGATGGGCTTGTTCAACGGCTTGCCGTAGCGGGTCGTCAGCATGATGACATCGACACCGTCCTGGAGAACTGGCAGCTGTCCCACAGTCCCTTTGGTGATCTTTGCGGGAATTTTGGCATCCCGCAGAATCTCCTTGACCTTTTCCTGAGCGACCGTGGATGTTGCGATTCCGGAGCCACATGCGACGAGAACCTTGACTTCACTTTCCATGGTGTTCACTTTCCTTTCTATCGGGTACGAGGACCACCTTCATCGCCTCGCCGGTACGGGTGAGTTCGATAGCGTCGTTGATCCGACTCAGTGGCAAAACTTTGCTGATGACCTGCTCGGCGGGGAACTTGTCGTCAATGATTAGTTCGAATGCCTTTTGGACCTGAACACTTGTTGCGCCAAAGTGTCCGTAGATGAAGGGGTAGTCGCCCTTCCGGGAGTCCGTCGTGAGATTGCGAATGTCTGAACCACATAGTCCCACGGCATCGACCCTCAGAACGAACCCTCCGGGAGGGCACGTGGGCTTCGGCATCTGCTCGACGCGAATGTCGCCAGGTCCATACATCAGTGCAGCGTTCATCATCTCGGCCATTAAGTAGCCTCCTGTCTTCGTCGCGGTGCGATGTGTTGGTGCCGGTTTCATCGTCGGTACGGGGCCAACGAGGACCCTTCGTGGAAGACAATGATGGTTGAGGTCGATGAGCATTTCATGCCCCATCGGTTCCAGGGGTGCGGATCAGATTAGTTGCCGTCCAGCGGGAAACACTCCGTTGCCAGTGCCGCGGCAAAACTCGAATTTCGCCGCACAAGAATCTGTGACATGATGTGTCGCTGATGGTACGTCGATGTCAGGTGTTCTCTGTTGATTCGTTTTTCACAGCGGCAGGCCCTGTTGCTACAGCTGCTCAGCGAGGTCGATCACCCTATCAAAGGGACCGACCTCGCAGGACTCCTTGGTGTCAGCACGAGGACGCTCAGATACGATATTGCGCGGATCAATGGGATTAGCCGAGATAATATTATTGAGTCAACGACGAACGGATACTCGGTGGAGCAGTCCGTGTACACCGGGGTCGTTGCAAGGAATTCAGAATTTTCAACTCAGCTCGAGCACCACGAACGGATACTTCTGTATCTGCTCGACACTCCCGACACCACGATCTATGACGTCATGCGTGATTGCTATCTCAGCGAGTCCGTCATAAAAGCGTCACTGAAACGTTTGAAGCCGCAATTCGAAGACCATTCATTGCACCTGTCGTTGAGGGGGTCATCGATTCATCTTGATGGAAACGAGATTTACTTCCGTAATTTCTTGGGAAGCCTCGTAAATACAGCCATGGATGCCGTTGTTGGCCAGAATGACAAAGTGAATAGGTATCTACCAGATGTCAGACTGGGTGATATCGAGAACTTGGTCGTCGAATCGTTGCGTGATTACTACTTGGAAATTGACGACATACGACTCAGCAATATGGTTGTGAACATCGCAATATGCGTACAGCGGTACAGCTTTCCGATCGGGGACAACGCGGCGACAGATCTGATGATGAGCAACCAATCTGAGATGTTGTGCGATCAGTTGCTGGTTGGATTGCGGAAGTTGTACCCCGAACGCCCACTGTCATCTGCTGATGACGCCTACTTGAGGTCCATCGTTGGTGCGACCCTCGGATTTGGGCATGGCGAACTTGATCATCACTCTGATTCCTGTGACATTTACTCGACGGTGAGCAGGTGTCTGGATGACACGGTTGAACACTTCGGTTTGGTCATCGCGAAGGAAGAGCTGTACGGCAGTGTTTCGAAACACGTTGGGCGACTCATGGCCCACGCTCCTTCAATGCCCTATTTTCGCAATACTCTGCGTGAGTCATTGAGATCACGGTCACCATTCCTCTATGACGCCGCTGTATACTTGACTGACAAGCTTTCAAGGCTGTTGGGAATTTTCTTCACGGATGACGAGATTGGGTTGTTGGCCGTCTATATTGGGCTGTACTCCGAACCTGCGCCGAATCCGAATTTGGTCACGGCAGTGGTGGTCTGTCCGCGTTACCAGGCACTCCGTGACGTTCTGCTAGCCGGACTGGTCGACCATTTCGCGAATCGGATGAGGATTGTGGACATCGTTTCATCTGTCGCGGAAGTGGATATGTGCGATGGCGACATCGTGATATCGACGACAGAAGAACCGTCGCACCACCATACCTGTGTTCCCATCAGCGCGTTGATGTCGGATCTCGATCTGTCGGCGATCGATTCTGCGCTCCTGAGGGCCGGTGAGAAGAAGTCGCGGATTGCCACTGCCAGCGCGATGAAACGTTTTCTCGATCCCACACTGTTCTTCACCGGAAGATCCTTCGACTCATGACGTGAAACTCTCGACTTCATGTGTGGATCGATGGAGAGGAATGGCATTGTTCCCGACGCCTTTAGAGAAAGTATTTTTCTGAGGGAAGGGTACTCATCCACGGTCTTCTTCCGGACGTTCGCAGTGCCACACGCAATGGATTTTCTGGCGTATGAAACAAAAATTGCGGTCCTCATACCTTCAACTCCAATCAACTGGGAAACGTCGGATGTGAGCTTGGTTCTCCTGCTTGCCATCAATGAGGGGGACTACGATGATTTTGTGAGGTTTTATCAGCCGCTTATCAGCGTTCTTTACGATCGGGAATTGTTCACAGAACTGCGGTCAATGTCGTCGTATCATGAATTTATGAAATTTCTCGATAAGCAAATATCCATGTGATGCTGTCGAGTGGGTAGACAATGGTTAAGGGAGTGCCGCTGAGGAAGAGCCAGCATCCGTAGTATTGCCAGAAGGGTTGAGGAAAGAACGTCCTGGTTATGTGACCGCTCTCATTGCCCTGGTGGCTGCTGGTCTGGCTTCATTCTACAGGAGCGGCGCTTCGTCCCGAAAGTGGTTCACCTTCGCACCGAGACGCAAGCCGCCCTCGATCATTGGTGCGATTCACGTAAGGCATTATTGTTTTGGTGGCCTTTTTAGCTATGGGGACCATCATTTCCCTTTATGATTTCCTTGGCTACCGTCTGACTACTGCTCCATTCCATTGTTCCCAATCGGGAGCCGGTGGCATCTTCCTTCTGTACTTTTTGAGACGGTTGTTTCGGCTTGTACGGGCACGGTCGTCACGCGTTAGGGACGCCCTCGGACGATCCTCAGCGGCGCGGTGTTCACCTATGGACTCTTTATCGCTTACTCCGTTGTGTCGGGTTGGGTGCCTCGGTGAACGCTGATCGCGCTGAAGCTTCAGGTACGTATCTAGCCTGTTATTACTTGGGATCGTCCATTGTCGGTTATCTAGTAGGCTTTGTCTTCCACTATTTCTGACGGTTTATCGTGACATTGTAGATAGAGCGAAGTTCTTCTGGCGATGACTTGATCGCTACACTGCCGGACCCATAGCATTTTGGCATCATGTGAGTTGTCCACTACGGCCATTGACCTCTCGTCAAAAATTCGTAGAGATAGCGGCACTTTGTCTCTGCGTGTCCAATAAGTGAACACGCATTCACCCTGCGGTCATGTTTAGGCAAGGTGAGAGACCTAACAGGGGGTGAGGAGGTGTGAGCCACATAGTCTTAGACCACCTTGGGAGATAGCCTTGTCGCATTGCGGCATGAGTTCCATGGCATGTCGGAGCCTGGTCTCAAGTGCCAGCTGCAGCTGAGTTTGTGCTGGCTCCCCAAACGATGGTCGCTCGACGGTTCGATGTCTTCGACCCCGTTGTCGTCGCCTCTGGACATGCCACTGTTGCGTCGACTCTGCGTGCTTGCCCTTCACAGGGCCGTTACCGACTTCTCAAACTCCTCTCGGAGGTCGCTGTGGGAGTAGCTTGCGCCCACGGCGTCACTGCCGAGTACATCTAGGTCACGGACTGCTTTCTGTGGGGCATCATGCGTGACCTGGAACAGGGCGACTTGATCTATCGCTCCCGGGTGCTGCACCAGAGACCAGCGAGTTCTAGCTGTTTGAACGAGGAACCACCTTCTATTGCTGACAGCACAACCCCTCAGGTGATCGCTAGAGTTCTCTCCCAGAAGAAGGGAGGTCCTCTTTCCCGTCACCTTGACGGACCCGCTTTTATCAGGACACGACGGCCTCTCGTGAGCAATGCGGTCGGGGCTACTGACTCTGCTTGTCACCCACCCCACTGGTTGCATCAAAGTAGTGCGGTCAGATCGCCCGCCCGAACGCGGCCGTGTGGCGGATGCGGGGGCGCATCGCCGTGGTAGTGGTTTCGTAGGTACACAGCGCTGCATCGGGGAAGGTCCATGTGGTCGGAGCGAGTTGTTGGTGGCTCCAGGCCACGAGATCTTTGGGGTGCTCGATGGGGCCGCGGAAGTGGAGCAGGGACACGTACCAGAGATCTCGGGGGCTGAGGATGCCTTCTCGGTAGGCGTTGGGTCCGAGCTCGTGGCCGAGCGTGTAGGTGCGGAACTCATCGGCGTCCGGGCTGGTGGGATGCAGGAGCGCAAGAACGCCGCCGGGGGTTATTAGGAGGCGCTCAAGTTTCATGAACAAGGGCGCGTGGTGAGCACAAGCTCGGTCAAGCGCGCTCGCGCAACTGACCGCGAATGGATCTTGTGGTGGTACTGGTCGCCGGTTCTCTAGCGCCCGGACGGTGACATGTGCACAGCCCACAGCCCCACTGTGCAAGTGGTCTGTCCCGGCGAGGTAGATAGCTTCCTGTGTTAGGCGGCCAGAACGCTCTCTGCAGGTGGTGGAGGCATCAGGACGATACTCAGCGGCCAGCGTCCCGCCCCGTCATGGACTGGCGGTTCGATGGTGTGGGCGCTGGTGGCTACCGCTCGCTCACCCTGAGTTTGCAAAGTTGTGACGTCCACGGTCTTCTGCTCTCTCGATCAGGCTACTTGGAACGTATCTGGACGAGTAGGCGGTGCAGGTCGACAAGGTCGTGACATACGACGTCGGCATCCCTGCGTCCTCCGACAGCCACGACTACGGTGCCGGCGCTGCGTGCTGCCGCGAGGCCGGACGCAGAGTCCTCCACGACCAACGCTCGGGTTGGCGCGACACCGCAGGAGCGGGCTCCATGGAGGTAACCGTCGGGTGCCGGCTTGCCATGCTCGACGTCCTCGAGGGTGACCAGGAGTGGTGGGTCGATGGTGGCTGCGCCGAGTCGGGCGAGCGCGAGTCGCCGCGGCGCGTTGGTGACGACGCCCCACGGGATGCGGTGGGCGTCGAGCCAGATGAGGAGTTCCCAGCCGCCGACCGCAGGCTTTACGCTGTCGAGCTGTGTGCACTCCTGGTCTAGCTGGGCACTCACCATGCTCTGGAGGGTTTCCGGGGTGATATGGGGCAGGAAATGGGTGATGGTCGCGGCCACGTTCCGGCCATGGCACCAGGCCAGGACATCAGCGGTGGGGATGCTGTTCCGTTCAGCCCAGGCCGACCAGACGGATTCGACGGCTACGGTGGAGTCCACCAGCGTCCCGTCCATGTCGAAGAGGACCGCCTGGAAGTCGGCCAGTCGTGGATCAGTGCGTGTCATTGTTATCTCCGTCCTGCCCGGCTAACTGGCGGCACACGCTTGCGGTGATGGCCAGGCCCTTGGTGCTGAGGACGGCCCAGATTCGCTGCCATATATGAGCCACGCCACTAGCGTGCATGATTAAATTATTTCGCCAGAAAATGATCATCAACTCTCTCGGGACCTCACCGACCTCGGTGGATACACTCGTGGAGCTCACCGGCGCCTCGCCGGCGACGATCCGCCGCGACCTCACCGACCTTGAAGGCCACGGACAGTTGCGCAAGGTACATGGCGGGGCAGTGGCGGTGAACCTGCGCGGCACGCCGATGCCTTACTCCCTGCGGTCGGCCGAGAATGCTGAAAGCAAGACTGCCATAGCTCAGCTGGTCTCCCGCCTCGTGACTGACGACATGTCCGTGATCATCGACAACGGCTCGACCATGGTTGCCGTGGCGCAGGCCCTTCAGGAACGCCCCATCACGGCTTTGTGTCTCTCGTTGCGCGCCGCGCTGCCCCTGGGCGGAGGCGGCGTGGCTACCGTGAGCACGCCGGATGGAACGCTTATGCCCGAGAGCCTGCGCTACGAGGCTGCTTCATGTTTGCGTGCACTGGGTGAGTTCCGGGCTGATGTCGCCATCGTCGGCACATGTTCTGCCTCTCCTGCCATGGGTCTGACGGTCACGACGCATCAAGATGCCCAGGTGAAACGCGCCATCCTCGCGTCCTCGGCCCGGGTCGTTTTGGCTGCCACGGGTGACAAGCTCTCACGAACCTCAAGTTTTCGCTTCGGCGACATCGAGGACATCGACGATTTGGTCACCACGCGAGATGCGCCTCAGGTAACGCTTGACGCTTTCCGGGTTGCGGGAAGCAGGGTTTACGTCGCTGACTGACTAGCTCCGAGGAACGCACGACTCTCGGCTACCTAGAGAATCTCTTGCAGGATCCGGCGGCCATGTTGAGTCTTAGGTGCCCAAGACCGTCGCCTCCTATTCGGCTGCCCACTTCGGGGGGGTGAGGCTTTCATTTTGTTTGCGCGATCCTGGACACTTCCGGATCGGTAGAGGCTCAAGAGAGGAATGTGCCACCCGAAGTAGCTATGCCTTCCTATGCTCACCATCAACGCCGAACGCAGGAGGGCAAGGATCAGTACCACTCTAGGTCCGGTCATGATCGGGATGGATCCCCACACACGCAGCATCACGATCGATGTCATGGATGGTCAGGAGACCGCAATCGCGGGCGGCCGGGTTACTACCGTCGCGCCCAGACCACCTTCGTGATTGAGGGGGTATCGATTGTTCAATCGTGTCCTGTTGGGGCGGGGAAACTTTTGTGGAGGCCGGGGGCACCTTTTCGTTCTCGAGTAGGTCATGCTGCTAGAAGGTTAATAGAGAGTATGACTCTCAAAGAGAGTGTTCCTATTCACCGTGTGAGGAGATGTGAGGTACTTGTGATCGTGCAGGTGATATTCGAGTTCCCTGATTTATATCTGTGTTTGTGATGGGTTCACCAGGGTCGGATTTTTTGTTCGTTTGGGGTGGCGTGGATGTGTTGTGGTGGTTGGCCTTGGAGGAGGGTGATGAGGTCGAATAGCCAGCCTAGCGCTGTGATGTCGTCGGGCATGTGCCAGGTGAGGGTTTCTTGGTGGGCTTGGGGTGTGTGTCCTAGCCAGGGGTATTCGAAGTCTGGTGGGAACCAGCGGTTGATGGTGTTTTGTGCTAGGTGAGGGTCGAGGTCGGGGTTGGTGGTGGCGGTGGTGTGCCAGGTGTGGGTGAGGTGAGGAGACATCCATCGGCAGACCTCGCGGCTGAGAGTACCGATCATATGTATGTGGTCCTCGGGGTCTGGGTTGAGGAGATCCCAGTCGCGGGGGTCGAAATAGACGCATTCGACGTCGATGCTTTGGGGGGTGGATAACCCTATGAGTCGGAGGGCGTCGGCGAGGACGAGCATGATTTTCATGCCGGGTCGTCCGAGGATGTGGCGTTCAGGATTGCAGTCTAGGCGTAGGGTGAGGTATTCGGGTTGGCTGGTGTCGGATACGACTACTCCGATGGGTCTTTCTATGAGGTATTCCCGGTTTTCTAGTGGGGGTGGGTCGAAGTAGCCGTGGGATTCGGCTGATTCCATGAGGATGCGTAGTTCATCGGTGTCGGTGAATGCTCCGATGTCGTTGGGTGCGAGGTGGAGCGTTGTGCTGATGGCTACGGTGCCGATGATGCATGGGCGTTGTTCTTTTACCATGGTTGACAGTTTAACTTTCTGTCTTGCGAGTTGGGTCGATTGGATGTGTCGATGGCGTCAATGATGTCTACATCAACTTGTCCGTGATACCAAGTAGGTTTGTGGCTACGACAGGATACTGATCCTGAGGCTCGTTTGCCGCCGCCTCCCCCGGCATAGACAGTCACCGGATTCTTCTTGGTAGGAATCTTGTTCACTTGGACCCACTGCGACCCTTTTTTGGCCCACAGATAAACCGTAACTCGGGCCTTCATTCCGCTGAAGTTGTTATACGTATCTAGCCACCATCCATGGACATTGACACTTCCAGCATGACTGGATGAATAGTGAGGATCGTCTATTTTAGATATGAAGGGAGCGGCTTTGGATGCGACTTTGGCGGAACCCTGTTCGGGTCTTAAGTCGCTATTGCCGCTAGCAGTGGGGGATGGAGATGTGGTTGGGGAGGCGGATGCGGTAGCAGGCACTGCTAAGGCAAGTGTCAGGGCCAGCAGGGCTACAGCGGGTTTTTGATACATAAATAACTCGTATCACCCGAGGGGGTCAGCCGAAGGATCGGAGTCAAGTACAGCGTGGCTGGTCCGTGCCAGATGTAGTAGAGCATCGCGACGACGACTGTCGGGGGAGTGTGAAAGAGTTCTAGCGAACGTTGAATGGGAGGATGACGTGAGTCAGGACCGACGCGATGTTGTTCGAGGACTACCGCTCTACAAGCAAGGGGCAAGTCACGGCGAGAACGCTGTGAAGCTGTCATCCAACGAGAACCCTTTCGAACCACTGCCGAGTGTGATTGAAGCCGTCACGCGCACCCTGCCGAGGTTCAACCGTTACCCGTCGATGAGTGCCGAGGAAGTACGCTCCAGTATCGCCGGTCACTTCGGCGTCGACGTGAGCCAGGTGGCGGTGGGGGCTGGATCGACGGAGGTAGCCAGCCAGCTCATGCATGCCTTCGCCGGCGCTGGTGACGAGATTATCTTTCCGTGGCGGTCCTTCGAGGCCTACCCAATCCTGACCCAGGTCGCCGGGGCCACCCCTGTCCCGGCGCCGTTGACGAAGGATCTGCGTCACGACCTCGACGCGATGTCCGCCGCGATCACCGACCGCACCCGACTTATCTTCCTGTGTACCCCCAACAACCCGACCGGAACAGTCCTGCACACCGATGAGGTGGTGGAGTTCTTAGCGAGGGTGCCGCAGAACGTGGTCGTCGTCATGGACGAGGCTTACTACCACTTCAACCGGGACGATGCCGCTGTGGACGGTCTCACTCTTCTCAATGATCACCCCAACGTCGTCGTGCTGCGCACCTTCTCCAAGGCCTACGGGCTGGCCGGGCTGCGTATCGGTTTCGCTATCTCCGCCCCCGAGATCAGCGACGACCTGCGACGTGTCGCCACTCCCTTCACGGTGACCACCCTGGCCCAGCAGGCCGCGATCGCCTCCTTGGCAGCCGAGGACGAGCTCAACGAGAGGGTTAACCGGATCGTCGCCGAGCGCACCCGTGTCTTTGACGAACTGACCCGCCAAGGCTGGAAGATCGTGCCGTCCCAGGCGAACTTCCTGTGGTTGGCCACGGGCGACGACACCGATCGGATCGACGAAGTGATGGTTTCCCACGGCGTTTTCGCACGCTGCTGGAGCGGGGAAGGGATTCGGCTGTCGATCGGGTTGGACGCAGAGAACGACCGAGCAATCGAGGCACTATCCCAGGCCGTCAAGGGCTGAGGCTCAGACTCCCAGGAAGTCCCGCCACTGCGGCAGCTCGGCGTTGACTTGGGCCATCCCAAGAGCGTAGGCCTGACGCAACTTTGTGACGTTCTTTTCCTTATTGGTCACGGGCATCACGCGTGGATAGAAGACGTAGGCCTTCCCGTCTGCCTCAAGGTCGCGCAGCAACTCACGGGTAGCGTTGTACTTGGCCGGTCGGGCAATGGCTGCCTCGGCGACGCTAGGACGGCGTCGGAACAACTGTCGAAGCACCTGAGGACGTTTGACCTCATTTTTGACGTAGTCGCGAGGCCGGGTACAGACGACGAAGAACCGGTCGTAGCCGTCGAGTTGAGCGCCGTCGATAGGAATGCCACCCGAGTCGCCTAAGGCTCCGTCGACGTACTCGACACCCTCGATCGTTACCGGCGGCATGAATCCCGGCATAGTTGATGAGGCCCGTACCCGCACCATGAGGTCGTCCATTGTTTTCATATCCTCGCGAGTGAACCACTCCTGCCCGCCGTCGCTGGTACGGGTCGCGCCGATGCGGAAAGCCTGACTTGACGCGCAGAAGGTGAGGAAATCAAAGGGGAGGGCTTGATGGGGCTCGGCGGTTCGCTGGTAGATGTACTCGCCGTCAAAATATCCGCGCCCTGCCAGCCAGGTACCGAGGTTGCCGAATCGGGGGTCCGCAACGAAGTCAGTGAAGCTGAGACGGGTACGTTCGGGATCGCGGGAGATGTAGTTTGCGGTGAGGCTGGACCCAGCGGAGATACCGGAAACGTGCGGGAACTTCCAGCCTAGCCCGAGCATCTTGACGATGACGGCGCTGGTGTAGGCGGCACGCATGCCACCTCCCTCGAGGACCAGAGCTGTACCGTCTATAGAAGTCGTCATAGGTCCAGCCTGCCACGTGGTGAGTTGTCTTGGGCAGGCAATAATAGGGGCATGACTCGACCGCGCGACGTTCCCCCTTGTGACGGCCCTGCACAGGTCGGGAAGGTTGAGGTCTGTCCCCTCGTCGAGGAAGACCTGGAATGGTTGTGGCACTGGAACGTCGAGGTCGTCGACCCGCAGTGGAAACAGTGGGATGGTCCCTATTTTGGGCCCGACGACGATCGTAGTTTTGCGGAGTTTGCCGAGGAGTGGCGTTCGGGGCTGATGAGCGGTCACCGTGCCGTCGTCACTGTGGACGGGCGCCGGGCTGGGTTCGTCTCCCGGTTCGAGGAGCCGCCAGCTGGAGGAGGCTGGTGGGAGGTCGGGATTGTCGTGTTTCGGCCGACCTTATGGGGACGCGGTGTAGGGTGTCGAGCGCTGCGGCTGTGGACCGAAGCGACCTTTGCTACCACCGACGCTCAGGTGGTGACTCTGACTACGTGGAGCGGCAATGGCAGAATGATCCATTGTGCTGGTGCTGTGGGATACCGAGAATGTGGCAGAATTCCGCAGGCACGATCGTGGCAGGGGCGTCGCTGGGATTTGGTGACAATGGCTCTGCTGCGTGACGACTTGTGACGGAGGTGAGGATATGCGCCGCGGCGTGGTCACGAGTGTCTTACTGGCCTGCACCCTGGTATCGGGGTGCAGCACTCTCAAACCTCTGACTGAGCCACAACCAACACCGACGGTTTCGGCAAGTAAAGTCCCGCAGGGCATTGACGCGCACCCGGCTTGGGCTGTTCCAGTGGCGCGATCCGGAAAGAAGCTGGGGCACTTTGGTGATGACCGTATTCGCATTGAAGTGGACCAAGCGGCAATAGCGAAGGCTCCCGAAGATTCCATCATGGTGAATCCGCAAGATGGCACTCCGGTGGTGAGCAAGGGCTCGTCAATTGTGTTGGTGCGCTACATCGTCACAAATGTGTCACAGGAACCAATCAATCTGGGTTTGGGGACGGTGACGATCACCGCACGCTACCCGGACTGGACTTGGCGTCAACCGTTGGTGTCAGTGCTGGCCCCCCGGGCTGATGCGGCTCACAAAATCGTGACGACCCCATTCGCCCCCGGGACCGCGCGGCCGCCGTACGTGCTGGGGCTGGGGGAATCCTTCATGGTCGGGGCGAACTATCCCTACGAGACCGCTGAGCAGCTCGATGTGACGGCCACCGTTGTGGTGTGTGACACTGCCGGGGCGGTGGATCCCGGGTTGGGGTGGACGATTACTGGCAAGGTTCATCTGGCGTAGCGGGGTCGAGATTCCGGCGGCCATATCGTGCGAGGAGCGATGGCCCCGAATATCATCCGCCTGATGCCTATCACGGGCGGGTCCTGAGCATGTCGAGATACCGCCATTATCCCCAGCGTTGTCCACAGGATTTGCGGGTAGCTGTGGACAGCATGCTGTGTGCGCGTGGCACCTGACACCCCGATTTCGGTGTCCACAGATCTTCTGTGCGTCTCTTGCCGCTGATTTCAGCTGACGCATAGTTTCGCGGCCATGTCCGTGACGACTACTCCGATATCTGCTCGCGCAACGACGCCATCTCCCCGGCTTCGACGCTCGCCGCGTCTCATCGTCATAGGGGTGCTATGTGCATGCCTAGGCGGCCTGGGGGGAGCTGTTGCCTGGCACCGCGCCTCTCATGCCGACCAAGTTCTTGTCATGACGCGAGCTGTAGGGCAGGGAGATATCGTCCGCAATGCCGATATTGGGCTGACTTCAGTGGCCGTCGATCGGGCCGTCGCAACGATCCCAGCTTCCCAACTCGACAAAATCGTTGGTCGTCATGCTCTGGTCGACCTATCACCAGGACAACTTCTCGGGTCTCACTCGGTGGGAGAACTACGGGTGGCACCAGGGCGCGCACGGATAGGTCTCAAACTTGCTGCTGGACGTCTACCCACCGTCTCCCTACCCGCTGGCGCCCGCGTCACCGTGATAGAAACCAGCCCCGACAAGGACACGGGGACTGTTTCTAATCTGTCAACGGCCGACGCTGTGGTCGTCGCGGCACCCAAGGCGACGAATGATCATGGAAGCTGGTTGGTCGATGTCGAGGTCGATTCCGGCAATGCTGCCCGACTAGCCGACCTCGCTTCCCTGGACCGCATCGCTCTGGTCGAAAGGGGTCAGTGATGTCGATCATCCTGTTGACCAGCCCTGGGGGAGCCCCGGGCCTGACAACTACCGCTCTCGGCCAGGCTCTTACCTGGCCGCGAGACGTCGTTCTTGTCGACGCCGACCCGTGCCCGGGACACGTGATCGAATCGGGATACCTGACGGGACGCATCCCACCGCGCCCCGGACTCATTGGCTTGGCTACAGCATTCCGTGACGGTGCTGACCCAGTTCAGACGATGTGGGAGGAGACTATCCCGCTTCCCCACGACTCCGGAGACCGGATGGTGAGGTTACTCAGCGGGTACGGGCACCTCGGACAGGCCTCTCTCATGGGAGCAGCGTGGTCGAGCCTCGCCAGCGCCATGATCGATCTTGGTCAGGCAGGGGTTGACGTCATTGTTGACGCAGGCCGGTTGGGGCCGGAAACCCTGCCTGGCAGTCTCGTCTCCCGCGCATCCCTCATCGGAATCGTGACGGGATCTCGGCTGCGTCAGCTGGCCGGACTGTCTATGAGAGCTGAGGAAGTGGAGGCAATGTCCTCGGCGACCACCGGGACCGTGGGGCTCGTCATTGTTGGTCCCGGTCGCCCTTATAACTCGCGTGAGATCGGTCATCAGTTTGGTCTCCCAGTGTTCGGTGACGTCGTTTTTAACGCCCATGCCGCTGCAGTGCTGTCTGACGGGGAACCAGCGGGAAAGCGTTGGTCGCGAGGACGTTATGTCACGAGTATGCAAAGTATGGCGGAGTCGATGCGAGAGCGGATCCGTCGAGCAGATCAAGCCATCACCGGACCTGAAATTCTCAGCACGTCGGCAATGGGAGTGGCGTCATGACGATCGACCATGCAGTAAGCCGATATGCACAGGACGCTCCGGTAGTCCCGCTCGATGATGGGAAGGACCTTGCCGGTGTGCTTTCCCGCATCTCCCCATCGCCACACGTATCGCCGGCAGCTGTGTCTCCTCGTCCCAACCCACGACGATTCGAGGCGAAGGACATTGATTGGCGTACCGTCGTTTCATTCCGTCGGAAGGCATCTGAACGTATCTCGTCGGAACGGGCGTCCCATCGGGAACGTACCGGCGTCGACCTGAGCGGCGATGATGTGCGAATGCTTGGCCGGTCGATCGTGCGGCAGGCTGTCGAGTCCCACGCGGAGAAATTGACGGCTGAGGGGCAAGCCCTGTGGAGCGCGCAGACTAAAGACGCGTACGTCCGCGCGGTCATGGATGCCATCTTTGGGTACGGGCGGCTACAGCCTCTTTTCGAAATCCAAGACGCGGAGAATATTGAAATCAATGGCTGCGACCGGGTCTTTGTGCAGTACGGGGATGGACGACGCGAACCTGGCCCCGTAGTGGCCGACGATGACGCTGAGCTCGTCGAGGCGATTCGGTTCCTCGGGGAGTCGGCTAACCCGCCTCGGCCTTTTGACGACGCTCACCCTACTATGACAGTGGCGTTGGGATCCCAATATCGACTGCACGCTATCGGGTTTGGGCTGTCCTACCGGCCCTCGGTCGTCATTCGCCACCACACCCTGACGAGGGTGACGATCGACGACCTCGTCAATACCGCGATGATGCCCCACCACGTCGGGGTGTTGCTACGTGCGGCCGTCCTGGCGCGTCGGTCCATCGTCATCGCCGGAGACCAGGGTGCGGGCAAGACGACGCTGCTACGGGCTTTGGTTGACGCTATCCCACCTACCGAGCGGTTCGGAACCCTTGAAACTGACTATGAACTGCTCACTCACCTCAATCCAGATCGCGACAATATGGTCGCCTTCCAGGCCACCGTGGGGCTAGGAGAGAAAGTGGACGGGCATTGCGTGGGCGAGCTCACCGTCGCTGACCTTGTCCCGGAGGCACTGCGTCAAAACCTCTCGCGCTTAGTGGTGGGCGAGGTTCGTGGCGCCGAGGCGGCTGCCATGTTCGAGGCGATGCAGGCCGGTGCCGGAACGATGAGCACCACCCACTCCCACTCGGCCACCTCGACCATGGATCGGTTGGCTGGACGAGTCGCCATGGGAGGGGTCATGACGATTGAGGAGGCTTATCGGCAGATCGCGCACAACATCACGTTCCTCGTGCACGTCACCCTCGTCGATGACACCTGGCGAGGAGGTACCCGAACTCGTTACATCACCGAGGTCCGCCAACTCACCGGGGCGTTAGAGAATGGACGACCGGTCACCCACCTCACCTATGCTGCGCCAACGCCAATCAGTCCAGGCGTGTTTCACCCGGATTCCGCTCTCGTCGCTGAGTTGTCCCGCTACGAGCCGGAAGTGACGAGATGGGTATGAACACCGCGATTGCCGCACTGCTCGGCGGACTTCTCGTCGGGGGAGTAGTCATGGTAGGCATCGGCATCGCCCCGATTCACCAGTTATCCACAGGGCAATCCACAAGCTTGTGGACAAGAGTGGACAATTGGTTCTCGCGGCTACCCCGCCGTAGTCGCGTTCATGGCCTCACTGGTCTGGGAATCGGTGTCGTGGGTTATGTGGTGACGGGGTGGGCGGTTGTGCTGGTCATCGTGCCAGTCTTGGCGGTCGTCGTCCCTGCCTTGTTGGCTGACCCGCCACGTCATGACCTCGACGTCATGCGTGCCCTGGAACGATGGGTGCGTCTTGTCAGCGGGTCAGCATCGACAGGTAAATCCGTCATTGATGCCATCCGGGCGACTCGTCGTCAAGCCCCCGAACTTCTGATAGAACCACTCACCCGGGTGGTAGCCCGCCTGGATTCGCGGTGGGACACCCGAGCTGCCTTGCAAGGTCTTGCCGATGACCTTGACAGCGCCGACGCTGACCAGGTCATTGCCGCGATCATGATGGCTGCCGAACGCGGCGGGACGGGGGCCACCGGTACCCTTGACGCTCTCGCGGCGTCCCTCCAGGAACGCATCCGGGCAGCTCGAGAAATACGAGTTGAGCGTGCTAAGCCGCGGGTCGTTGTGCGTCAGGTCAGCATCATCATCGGCGTCGTGTTGGCAGGTGCCCTCATTCTTGGCCGGGAATACCTGGTTCCCTATCGCACTGGCGTCGGCCAGCTGCTGTTGTGCTGCTACGCAGGTCTTTACCTCGCCGGCTTGATCGCTCTATCCCGGCGTAGCAAACCGCGACGTCGTGCCCGGATCCTCCTTCGGCGTGCAGGGGAGGCCAACTATGGCTGAGTCCACCGTCATCCTCGCTGCTATCTGTGGGGCTTTGCTGGCATGCGCTCCAGTCTTTGTCGTTTCCGGACGACGCAATGCGCCTTTGAGATTGTCCGACGCCTTGGCGGGGCTGTCCGATTATGGACGTCAGGACGCCGTCGTCGGTCCCGTCGCGGAGGGCGGACGGTTGGAGCGGTGGGGAACGCGAGCAGCAATCCGCTGGCCGCGGATGGTGAGCGAGCGATCTCGTCGCACCCTCATATTGCAGGGGAGAACTCCTGGTGATCTGGTGATCGAGAAGGCCGTCATGGCTATGGGAGGGATGCTCGTCCCGGCCTTGGCACGGGCTGTGGCTGCTGCCTGCGGGGACACTCTGCCGGTGACTCCAGTTGGTTTGGCGGTGGTTCTTGCTGTCGTCGGGTGGTTTATTCCCGACACCCGGATCAGGTCACGGTCTAAAGCAGTGCGTCAGGATGCCGCCGAGGCCGTCTTGGTCTATGTCGATCTCGTCACCCTTGCTCGATTGGCTAACCAGTCAGCTCCGCGGGCCCTCGTCGAGGCGGCGCAGATGAGTGATCACCCTGTCTTGGCGCGCATTCGTATGACGCTGGAGCGCTCCCGGTTGGAGCAGCAGTCCCCATGGGCTGGTCTCGACGAGTTGTCAGATGAACTTGATCTGCCAGAACTTGCCGAACTCGTTGAGGTATTGCGACTCGACGACCAGGGAGCATCCCTCGCCGGAGCACTGCGCGCTCGAGTCCATGAGATGAGGGACGCTCACCTCAATCAGGAGAAGGTCGAGGCCCAGACGGCTTCGGAATCCCTGACGATTTGGATGGTCATCCCCGTCCTTGTTTTGGGCTTGGTGCTTATCACCCCACCGCTATTGATCATGGCGGGGGTCGCCTCATGACTACGTTTCGCACCCTCGAATCCCCGACCTGTTGCGGGGTACACGACGTCACCGGAAAGGCCGGTGCGAATGACCAAGGAGGTCGCCATGAAACACGTCAATACCGTTGCTTCCGTCGTTCTGCCGATGATCGCGGGGATACCCCCTCTCGTCGAGAAACGCGACGAGAGAGGACTCAGCCAGTCAACCGAAAACGCCATCTTGTTAGTGGGGGCGGTCTCGATAGCGACGGTGGTTGTCACCGTGATCAAGGGCTATGTGTCGTCAAACTTGCCGAAATGAGTCGGGGTCGATCGGAGCATCGACAGTGCCGGGAGCGTGGAGTTTCCGAATCCCTTCAGTGGTCGCTGGTGTGGCCCGTCGTCCTGCTGGTAGTTGTTGCGGTCATTCAGACCGCGGTCGTCCTTCAGGCACGGGCTACCGTCACCGAAGCGGCTCGAGCAGCAGTTCGCGTCCAAGCTTTACGAGGTTCGCACGCTGGTGAAGCCGAGGCTACCGCGCGCGATGTCGCCCAGACCTCGAAGGTGACCGACGTCACCGTCACGGTGAGTACGACTGATTCTCTCGTCAGAGTCGATGTTGAAGGACGAGCCGCAGCGCTCTTTGGTGCTGTTGTCGCGGTGAGAGGGCATGCTGTCGCCGTCGAGGAGGGGACATGATCCGGCCTTTCCATGGGCGAGCGCTGTTGCCTCAAGACCGCATCGACCAGATACGGTATCGACGCTGCAACGCCTGCCAGAACAGACGCCATTGGTGCTGCCGGGGAGCGGTCGCGGTCGAAGCCGCACTGATCTTGCCCGCTCTGCTCATGATTGCCGCGGTAGCCACGGGAAGCTGGCGAATTTCTGAAGTAAAGGCCGACGCTCAATCGGCTGCCCAAGTCGCTGCACGGGCTGGGTCAGTAGCCTCGTCGGTTGGCGAGGGCATTGCGGTTGGGCAGCGCGTTGGTCTGGCTGAGTTGGCTGGCACCAGGTGCAGTAACCCCGCAATTGCTGTGGATTCATCTGACCTTACGCTTCCTGTCGGGTTCGCTGGCACCGCATCAGCACGAGTAAGTTGCACCATCAAACTGTCTGACCTTCTCGTCCCGGGAATGCCGGGGTCCTTCCACATCGAGTCGGTGGCCCACTCCACCCTCGACAGCCATCGGGAGCGATACTCATGAAGATCTCACCTGTCCGTGCCCGAATACACGGCGCCCTGGCCATGGTTGCCCTCCTCCTTCTGGTGGTGGGCTCCCCAGCCGCTCTCGTGGCATGGGGACACCTCGACGCCACCACCGTGTTGAGCCCAGCAGGATGGCTAGCCCCTGATGACGGGTCGATTTTCCTCACCGTTGTGACTGTGATCGGCTGGGCGGCTTGGACCGTATTCTGTGTCTGCGTCGTTGCCGAGGCCGTCGGAATGGCCACCAGCCAGCGTCATCACGTGAAGCTTCCTGGTCTAGGCGCGATCCAGGGGATTGCGGCAGGACTGCTGGTGGCAAGTCTGACCGTCCTGTCCCCGTTGACGCGATCAGCTGTCCCACCCGCTCCGGTATCGCTAGTGGCTACTGCGGCGGCTGCCCCGCAGCCTGCGCCTGAGGCTCAGGTGGACAGCGACTCTAGGCACGACGAGGACGTCATGACTGTCACAGTTGGCCCGCATGACGACCTGTGGACACTCGCCGAGACCTGGTATGGGGATGGCACTTCATGGCGACGCATCGTTGCTGCCAACCCCGATGTCGACGTTGATCATCTCGTCGTCGGTCAGCGACTCGCTCTTCCGGGAGCCACAGTGACCGTGCCCGCCGGGCACACTGGCGCCGGTCGCCCGATCGATACTGAGCAACTTAACCAGATCGCTCCCCCGTCGGAGATGTCGAAAATTCGGACCATCACGGTCGAGCAAGGAGACACCCTTAGCGGGATTGCTCAAACACAGTTGGGGGATGCATCGTCCTGGCCAGCAATCTGGCATCTCAACGAGGGGATCATCGCGGACCCCGACCACATCGAGCCAGGTTGGGAACTGGTCTTGCCGGACTCCCCAACTGTGGACAAGCGGGCATCTGACCAGCACACCAATGAGCAAGGCGGCAAGTGGGAAAAATCGACCCCTGCCGAGACTCCGACCACCGAGAGCACTCCGCCCGTGCTACCTGAAGGGGGTGGCGACACCACGGCCACCGTAAATGAGACGAAAGTCGAACCTCACACGGCTGCCGGGGCGGACCAGGAAGTGAGTGTGGCTGAGGTCGGGCAAAGCCCGGCCGAGATACTTCGGACCGCATTAGCTGGCCTGAGCTTGTTCCTGGCAGGTGGGGTCGCTGGAACAGTCACAACTCGACGCCGGCAGCAGCTTTTCACCCGGCCTCTCGGCAGACGCATACCGCCAGTATCTGGAGAGCCCCGGCGGGCCAAGCGTGTTCTTGACGCCGCCGCAGATCAGCTCGACGAGTCCGCGTCATCGCGGGACACCGCTGCTCTTGCCATGACGCCGACCACCGTCGTGTTGGGAACATGTGACCCTCAGACGCCGGTCGTGGTGGACCTAGCCGATGTTGGCGGGGTACTAGCGGTTAATGCCGCCAGAGACCTGGCTACGGCGATGGTTGCCTCGATCAGCCTGTCCCTTGTTGCGGCGCCGTGGAGCGGCGGAATTGACATCGTAGCGGTGGGTGAGGATCTTGCCTGGCTGGCACATACCGGCAGTGACGATGTCCAACTCGCTGATGAGGACGAGATTGTCGAGGGGTTAGCTGGTCTTTCCAACGAAGCCAGCGAGTATCCCGCGACGATTACCAGGGTTGTCCTCTCCTTAAGCCCCCTCAACCTTCCGAGCCCGGCCTCCCTTGCTGCAGCGGGCATCGTCATCGTCATGCCCGGGGTAGGCGGCCAAAAGATTACCGTCACCGACTGCGATCATGCGGAGTTCCACGGCCAGTCGTTTACCCCACAGATCGTCACCTCTCCGATGCGTCGTGCTGTTGTGGAATTGCTTGAGACTACCGCTCGGTCTGATACGGAGCCCGCTCCGTGGTGGGAGCCGCGGCGAGGCGATGAGGAGGGATCCGATCCTCCGCCGGTGATGGACAAGCCCTGCGCTGTGCTGCCACCCAGTGATGCCCATCTGACCGTCGAGGAGGAAACCGTGCTGACGTCGACTATGACGAGTGATGTTGCCCACCTGCCTGCCACCGGTGGACAGGTGCCGTCGCCCATATTGCGGCTTCTCGGCCCGGTTGACCTGTTGGGGGCTCGGGGAAATCCGCCGACGAAGGCTCGACGTCAATGCTTGGAGTACTGCGCCTGGCTGCTGTGCCATCCAGGAGCTCGCTCGGTGCAGATGGCTGACGCACTCATGGTTGCCGAGCCGACCCGGCGCTCCAATGTCTCCCGGCTACGCCGTTGGCTCGGCACCGACGACGCCGGTCGCGCCTATCTTCCGGAGGGATACGACGGTTCATTGCGCCTCGCAGACGCAGTGACAAGTGACTGGGAAAGGCTCGAGCTGTTGGTTTCTGGGGGAGTATCGACGGCTCCGCTAGCCAATCTTGTGAGCGCCCTTGACCTCGTTCGTGGGGCTCCTTTGGCCGATGCCGCACCCGGCCAATGGCACTGGGCCGAGGAATGGCGGATCGACATGATCCAGATGGTTCGCGACATCGGGGTCGAGGTAGCCCGACGAGCTATGGAGATAAGAGACGTTGAGCTGGCATCTCGGGCCCTTGCCAGGGCCACCGTCGCCTGTCCCGAGGACGAGGTGTTGTTAGTGGCCCGCATCAAACTGGCTGACGAGCTCGACGATCGTGGTGAAGTCGAGAGGCTGGTCTACGTGCTGTCTCGTCAGGCCCGACGGCTTGGCGTGGACTTGTCAGAGGAAACCATCACCGTTTTACAGGAGGTGATGGAAGGTCACGCCCGAGCCAGGGTGGTCTGAGGGCATCTACTAACTATTAGTCGAGGAGCGACGCCCGTGCATGGCGTCATTCTTCGGGGTTAGCGGCGGGCAACCCACCGAGGGCACTACCTTTGTCGAAGACATCGTTACCATGGGCCCGGGTAGTTAGCGCGAAGACCACAGCCACCACGGCGTAGGCGATGGCCAGGCCGACTATGTGCGGGCCGGACAGTCCCTGGATAGGCAGCACCAATGCAGCCAAAGCTGAACCTGCCACGAACATCGCGTTGTACACCATGTCGTAAGCGATGAACACACGGCCCTTGTAACCGTCAGTGATGTGTGCCTGGCAAATGGTGTCGACACCGGCCTTGAGAGACTGGGCGAATAGCCCGACGAAAAAGCCAGCCACGAGCAGACCCCAACGGTTCGGGGTGGCGCCTGGGAAAGCCTGGATGACTGCGGTCGCGGTGAGGAGGGCCATAAGGGCACGACGCATTCCTAGCCGATGCACCAACACGGGCATGAAGCCTGCCGAGAGCACGAAGCCGGCCCCCATAGCTACGGCCCATACGGTCATGTCTGCCATGGCTCCGTTGATGTCAGACTGCACGTGGAATCGGTTACGGTACCCCAAGATCATCGCCACCGAATACACCCCGAACAGCACCCGCTGGGCGCCAATCAGCGTGAGGGAGTGCCCCACCAGTGGCACTTTCCCTAGGTAGCGGAACCCATCCACCACATCCCCAGCCACCGCTCTCATCGTCCGAGAACGATCCACCGGTGGCGGCCCAAGCTCCCGACGTGAAAACTGCAGCCCCAAGGCGACCGAAACTGCGAAGAGGGCTGCGGAAATACAGAAAATGATCGTATCGGCGTGGTGTACAGGGATATGGCGTCCGGCAATCATGCGCACTGCTGCTGCAACAACGGCACCAATCATGAGCCCGAGCGGGCCAATCGTCGGCATGATCGACGACGCCGTCAGGTAGTCGCGCTTGTCGATGGTGTACTCCAACCCAGCGACCAAGGCGGTGAGCAAGAACCGGTTCAGGCTCATCGCGATGAGTAACCCGATGAGCAAGGCCAGGTGGGAGGGTTTATCGCGCGCACCATTCCAGACCAAGATCCCCAGCCCGACCGCAATGAGGCAGCGCAGACCATCGGTATAGACGAGGATGCGCTGACGCGACCAACGGTCGAGTACAACGGAGACGAAGGGGCCAATGATGCTGAAGGGCAGCAAGGTGATAGCCAGCACCATGGCGATCGACCACGCGTCAGGCTGCTGCTCGGGGGAGAGCAAAACGTAGGAAGCCATCCCGACCTGAAGGGTGCCGTCAGCCGCCTGGGTAGCTACACGAACCCCGAGAATCTTCCGGAAGTCGCGGCGTCGCCACAGGTGGCGCAGGTTCTGCCAGAACACATGGTCTCCTTCGGGCTGGCCTCTATCGATCCTAAAGGGTGAACCGAAGAACACTCGCGGGGGATCCACCTTAGCGGCCCTGCAAGGTTGGCCTCATCAATGAGGCTGCAAGGACGACGCAGCAGGACCGGAAATACCCCTACCTGCGGGCGAAGTAACACGTGGACGGTTGCCATAGCTCGGGGCTCTCGGCGCTTTTGTTACGGAAGTTTGCTCGGCTCCTATGTCCGCGACCTCGAGGAGAAATCAGAATCTCGGTGACATGTGATGGCAGCGGAACGCTACGCTGCTGTGGCGTCAGGTGAGCGTTGGTAACGGTCCGGGCCGGCCATGATGCGCACAGGTATGCAAAGAGGTGTCCAACACGTCATGATTGGAGCTATGACAATGAAGTCGGATCTTGAAATTGCCCGCGAGGCCCACCTTGACCCCATCGAGAAGGTTGCAGCCCGGGCAGGCATTGATGAGAAATACCTGGAGCCCTATGGGCGCGGCGTCGCGAAGGTGGACCTCGATGTCGTCACACACAACAGGGATCATTCTTGCGGTAAATACGTCGTCGTCACGGCCATGACTCCCACGCCTCTTGGTGAGGGCAAAACGACCACCGCTGTTGGTCTAGCCCAGGGCCTAGAGAAGATCGGCAAACATAGCGTGCTGGCCCTACGCCAGCCGTCGATGGGCCCAACTTTCGGAATCAAGGGCGGTGCCGCTGGCGCTGGATACTCCCAGGTGCTGCCGATGGAGAAGCTCAATTTGCACCTGACTGGTGACTTCCATGCCATTGGAGCGGCCCACAACCTGCTTGCCGCCATGATCGACAACCATCTGCACCAGGGCAACGAGCTCGACATTGAACCTCACTCGATCTCGTGGCGTCGCGTCGTCGATATCAATGACCGTGCCCTGCGCAACACCATTGTTGGTCTTGGATCGAGGGTCGACGGCGTCCCCCGCGAGACCGGATTCGATATCACCGCGGCTAGCGAGGTTGGCGTCATCCTGTCCTTGGCCACCTCCTTGTCCGACCTGCGTGCTCGCCTGGGGCGTATCGTCATCGGCTATAACCGCTCCAAAGAGCCAGTCAGCGCCGAGGATCTGCACGCCGCCGGATCGATGGCCGTCATTCTTAAAGACGCCCTCAAGCCAAACCTATTACAAACTACCGAGAACAGCCCGGTGCTCGTTCACGCCGGCCCCTTTGGCAATATCGCCACCGGTAACTCCTCGGTCATCGCAGACCGCGTCGGTATCGGTTGCGGCGATTACTTGCTCACCGAGGCCGGATTCGGTGCTGACATGGGAGCTGAGCGGTTCTTCAACATCAAATGCCGCATCGGTGGGATGCGCCCCGACGCTGCCGTCCTCGTCGCCACCGTGCGTGCCCTCAAAACCCACGCCGGTCGCTACAAAGTCATCCCCGGAAAGCCCCTGCCCCCGGCAATGCTGGAGGACAACCCTGACGACGTGCTCGCTGGTGCTGCCAATCTGCGCAAACACATCGAGATTGTGCGTGAGTTCGGCGTCTCCCCGATTGTGGCTCTCAACGTTTTCCCGACCGATCATCCCGATGAGATCGATGCCGTCCGTAAAGTCGCTGAGGCCGCCGGAGCCCATTTCGCCTCTTCGACCCATGTCGTCGATGGCGGTGACGGTGCCGTCGACCTGGCTCACGCGGTCGTGGCAGCCTGTGACCACAAGGCCGACTTCCGCTACACCTACGACCTTGGGGACTCTCTAGTCGAGAAACTGACCAAGGTTGCTACCAAGGTTTATGGGGCTGACGGAATCGACATCGCCCCAGCGGCAGCCAAGGAGCTGGCCCACTTCGAGGATCTCGGCTACGGCACATTCCCGGTTGTCATCGCGAAGACCCACCTATCCCTGTCCCATGACCCATCCCTCAAGGGCGCCCCGACCGGATGGCGGTTGCCTGTGCGCGAGGTGAGGGCCGCCGTCGGAGCTGGATACATCTACGCGATCTGCGGCGACATGCGCACCATGCCGGGCTTGGGCCGTCACCCGGCCGCCGAGAGGATAGATATCGACGATAACGGCGAAACCATCGGACTGTTCTGACGTCAACGGTTCGGGGGCGCGCAGTGGTGCCGCGTCCCCAAGCTGGTTCCAACCATCGGCGTTGTGTAACGCCTCCGGACAACACAGTTCAGGCTTGTTGCGGGGATGCCGTACCCTCAACTCGTGACCAGCAAACGTGCCGAGGATGCCCGCCTCCGTATCGAGTTTGAGGAGAGAGCGCGCCGTCAGGAGGCTGTTCAGGCCCAGCGACTCATCGATGACTTCCTCGTCATGGCTCGCGCTCAGGGGATGACACCAGTGCCGCTGCGCGCTCAACTTATGGACGGCCACGAGGCGCGCACTGACAAACGAGGCTGGTACCTTAACGCCAAGCATTCCCTCGCCATCGGAGAAAACGGGGAGTACTACCACCTCGTCGTCACCGGTGGCTTCGCTGAGCGACTGCGCGGGGTCAAGCTTCACCCTTCCCTGCCCCCGATGCATATTGGCAGAGGCGGTCGCGACGGTGAGACTGGAGAACTTAAAGAGTTCCTGACGTGGCTGATTGACTCTCGTTAGGCTTCGACGGCGGCCGGGGCGTGACGCTGACCACCTAGTCGACGGCGTCTCTTGGACCTCAAGTAGTCACGTCCGAACCATGCCGTCATAATGACGGCGCTGGCGAGGAATCCCCAAGGAATGAGACGCAAGCCCAGGATGGTGTGGTCACGCACCGTCACGATGGCGTCATCCGGATGGTTCGGTGTGGCTCGGATCACTAGATCGACCTTCTGACCCACGTGGTATTTCTTGATGTCACGGTAGGGGTTCGACCAGACCGTATCCGTCGCCCCGTCGTAGGTGTACGAAATGAGCGCAACATTGCCGCCCTCGGCATGCATGAGGTACTTGGTAGCACCGGTACTGACGGAGCGGTGCGAGTAGACAGCTGTCACGGTTCCCTGGATGATCTGGCCATCATGGATGAAATTGTCGCTGCGGTCAGCTAGCACGAAGTACAAGCCTCCCACAGTCACGAGATAGATCACCCCGAGCAGAGCCATGACACGCTTGAACTTCGTCACAGCGAACAGCATACGTCGCACGCATCGCAACCTCATTCACGACGCGGCGAGCAACTCGTCACGATGCTGCCTCATGGCCCGGCTCGCCCGAGAGCATCGAGCTCGCACCGCTGTAGGGCTGGTGTTATGACGTTGTGCGGCGGTAGTGCAATCCAATGCCTCCACCCACACACTACGCAATACTGGCGCGCTTGTCGGAGTGATGATTCCGAGCTCCTCAGCTGCACTGAGCAAGTCCGACGCCACCTGCCCTGGTTCTTGCATCTCTGGTGCGCTGATGTCGATTGATTCGGCAGGGGTTTCTGGGCTGCTGTGCTGGCGTCGAGATGAAATGGCATGTAGACAGTCCAAGGCCACATTTGTGCACACCTTGTTAGTACGGGACAACGGGAAAGTGACGATAACTACCCAGGCCTCGCCGATGTAGTCATCGAGACAGGCCTGATGATCACGATTGGCGATCGTGACCAGGGTAGGAAGAATCGCCTGAATCAGCGCCATCCCGGCGAATTCGGATGTCTGACCGGCCCCGCTGCGGGCGGCGATAAGGGCGCGAAGTGCGGCAGCGTCGTCTTGACGCAGCCGTTGGGGAAGATCCTCTGGGTAGCACCCGCGGCAGATTAAGTCGGTGCGCCACGGGGCGCGGGGGTGGGAGCACAACTCTTGCCAGAGGGAACGGAGGCGGCGGGGTGTAGTGGACGTGAAGGTCATGGCAGCACCTTTCGGATGGGCGATGCCCTAAGCCCATCGAAGTGGTGTTGTCTGCGGTGTTGTCCGCATCCGTGTAGGTGTTGCCCTTTCCTACACCGGTGTTGCCTCTATCTCGTCTGGTGTTGTCCGATGAATCGCTGCGAAAACCGGCCGTGCCCCGAAGGACACGGCCGGTTCACGGCTTCCCGCACAAGGTCTCACTCGTCGGCGAGCGCCTCGGTTGGAATCGCTTTGGCGGCTCGTCTGCCCGGCAACACCGAGGCCAGGCATGCCGCCACCAGGCAGATCGCGATGAGACTGAGGGTCCATGGCCAATCGATCGAGAAGTGCACAGGGATGGTGTCCGAGGCGACGCGGAACACCGACCGAATGCCCAGCCAGGCGAAGTAGAACCCAGCAACTATTCCCACGATGACGCCGGCCATTCCGACCTGGATCGATTCGTACAGCAGCATCAACCTCAATCCACGCCGCTGCATGCCCATAGCCCGCAACAGCGCAGATTCCCGACGCCGCTCCAGCACGGACAGGCTCAAGGTATTGGCCACGCCGATGAGGGCGATGAGCACCGCCACACCGAGCAGGGCCGTCATCACCATCAGCAGGACCTTGAGGATCAGCTCGACGATTCCGCCGATGAGGGCGCCTCCACCGATGTCCATATGCTGCGAACTACTGCTCGACATGGACATCATCACCGTCAGAGTGGAGGCCAAATTGCTGCGGTCGTCCAGGTGGACCCAGATGGACTGGTCAGTCACGGAAGGCACGATCCTCTTCAAGTCCTCTTGATTGACCACGACGTCGCCTTCAGAAAGCCCGTGGACCTTCGTGACCTTGAGAGTCACTTTGCCTTTGGAAGAGGTGAAGGTCATAGTCTGCGGCGGGTTGTCTATGGAAGTTATCAGTGCGACCCCCGGCTTCATCTCCTTGGCGATGGAGGGTGCCACCTTGGCGATCTCGTCAGGGTTTCCGGACAACATATGGGCGTGAGGGGACAGATCACTCTCGGCGAACCCACCTTTGAGGACGATGGAGTCCTTGACGTTCGGCAGGTCCTGCACCGTCTTTAGGGCTGACGTGTCGAGCGTGCTCGCCGTCTCCTGGCCGGTATTTGGGTCGTAAGAGGGGCGGTTCGTGAGGGTGAGGTCGATCGGGAAGTGCTCGTTGATTTGGTCCATGACCGTCGTGCGCGTCGTCGAGATGCCCACCTGTAAGGTCACCGACAAACCGGTAGCCAACATAAGGGCCACCGCAGTCAGAGAAGTGCGAGTCGGGTTGCGGTTGGCGTTTGAGGTTGATAGCCGTGCTGTGGGCCCGAGAGGTCGCAGCAGGAATCCCATGGCACGGATCAACCACGGCACGTACAGCGGGGTCGCGATGAGCAAAGTTAGAGACAGACACATTGCTGACAGAATTGCCATCGTGATGATTGATGTACCGGTTCCGACGATGGCCCCCACAGATAGCGCAATTCCAGCCACTGCAAGCAGGGAGCAGACGACGATCCTCGCAATACCGATGCGACGTTTCTGTTCCACGGTCGGTACTGGGCGCAGTGCCTCCAATGGTGCCACTCGAGTTGCCCGCAGTGCCGGCAGGAAGGCCGCCAACACAGTGATGACGATGCCGATGAGGAACTCGACGATAATGTCACCCCACGGCCAGGCTAACCCGAAGGCTAAAGCCCCGGTATAAGCCGTGCCGGCAACGGTCAACAGGATGCCAAGCACGACCCCCAGCATCGATCCAAGGACGCCGAGCACGATCGCCTCGGCGAGGACTCGTCGTCTCACTTGGCCGCTCGACGCTCCAACAGCCCTCATGAGGCCGATCTGGCGACGTCGCTGAGCCAACAGAATGAGAAAGGTCGTCGTGATAATAATCGCTCCCACTAACAGGGCGATAGCACCAAAGACCATAAGCATGTACTTGGTGACATCGAAGTCCTCAGTCAGACTATTGATGGTTTTCTTCTGGAAAGAGTCAGCCGTCGAGATCGTGGCGCCGGCGTCGTCTTTATTGAACTGCGGTGCGTCCTTAATCTTCGGCAGGGTCTTCTCGAGGTTGGTGACGAGTTGTCCCGGCGCCGTCCCATCCTTGGCCTTGACGACCCAGGTATCGGGGGTTTGGCCGGGAAGTTGGCCCACATAAGCCGGAGCAGTTTGCAGAGCCGAGGGGTCGTCGGTGATGCCGACCACCTTGAGGTCATGACCGCTGAACGCAACGGTATCGCCGATGCTGGCCTGGAGTCGCTTGGCAGCATCTTCGGACAGAGCGACCTCGTCGGCCTTCGACGGCCAGGACCCGTCCTTGACCGTCGACCAGCGGAAGGGCTCTGCCGGAACCTGGTGGAGGTCGATCATCACCGAATCATGTCCGTGGGCTGCCGGCATGGACGTCGACAGCACGGTGTCAACAGCCGCGACCCCCTGGGTTTCTTTGATAGTTCGGGTGACCTCATCGGGGTCGGCAACCGCTCCGCCGGTGTCGACGACAACGTCGGCCTTCGAGGTGGCAACGGCCTGTTCCTTGCCCAGCGCCACACCCTGGGTACGTACGAACATCGAGATACCAACGAGGAACCCAACCGACACTGCAATGGCAATGAGGGTTGCGACCAACCGACCGGGATGGTGACGCAGCTCTCTGAGAGCCTCAGTGAACATCAGCCCTCCAATCCGGCCATTGCCTCGCTCACCGATTCGGCGGTGGGGGAGGCAATGTCGTCGACGATGCGACCGTCTAACAACATGAGGGCGCGGTCGGCATAGGATGCGGCCTTTGCGTCGTGAGTGACCATGATGATCGTCTGCCCTAGATCGTCGACGCAGTGGCGCAGATAACCCAGGAGGTTTGCGCCTGACTTTGAGTCCAACGCACCGGTAGGTTCGTCAGCAAAGACGACGTGCGGTTTGGTGATCATGGCTCGGGCGCAAGCGACACGCTGCTGCTGGCCGCCCGACAGCTCCGAGGGACGATGCTTAAGCCGGTCGCTAATGCCCAGGCCGGTGATCAACTGGTCCCACAGCGCCCTGTCAGGCTTGCGTCCGGCCAAGTCCAGAGGAAGCAGGATGTTTTCCTCAGCGGTGAGCATCGGCAGCAGGTTGAACGACTGGAAGATGAACCCGACATTGTCGCGGCGCAGAGTCGTCAGCTTGGCATCAGGAAGATTCGAAATCTCCATACCAGCCAGGAATACCTGCCCTGAGGTTATGCGATCCAAGCCAGCCAGGCAGTGCATGAGAGTTGACTTGCCAGATCCCGACGGTCCCATGATCGCGGTGAAGGTGCCGCGGGTGAAGCGAACGCTAATTGAATTCAGGGCGGTGACGCGGGTTTCCCCTTCTCCGAAGATCTTGATGAGCTGCATGCCGGCTGCGGCGTCGGTCTCTATGGGAGTATTGAGGAGCCCAGGAGCGAGGCCACCGCGTTGGGCCGGGGTGGCGGTGTTAAAGGGGTGGGCAGGGAAAGGCTTGGCAGTGTGGGGCGGCTGAGGAGCCGGTGCCTGTAGTCCCCAGGGCTGACCTAGTTCCCGATCCTGCTCACCGATAGGTCGCAACGAGTCACCGCTCCACTCCGATGAGGTGCCATATCGGGGTGGCTCGAAAGATCCTGGCTCGCTCGGGATCGCATGGTCCAGCGAGTGCTGGGGTTCGTCAGATTCGTAAGGTCGGTCGTGGTCGCTCATGATGCCTTTCATGGTTCCCGAAGAGGGTATCGACTAGTAGCCGACACCCCCTCACGCCTTAGGTGACGTGAAAAAGACGGACGTTTATGATGCCCAGTATTGAGTACGGATTAGGTATCTCAAAGAAGGCCGACCTCATGGGCAAACAGCACGAGGCCAACCCGGTCGCGGCACTCTAATTTCGATAGTAGTCGGCCGATGTGAGTTTTCACAGTTCCTTCTGCCATGTAGAGGGTCTGCGCGATTTCGGCGTTCGTCGCTCCCTTTGCAATCTCCACCAGCACTTCCTTCTCGCGATCTGTCAAGACCGACAGTCTCTTATCTGCGGCCTTGGGATCGTTAGGCAGGGTGGGGACGACGTGGTCGAGCAAGCGGCGGGTGGCCGATGGTGCGACGACAGCGTCGCCGTCAGCAACATTGCGGATAGCGCTCAGCAGTTCCGTGGGGCGGGCATCCTTGAGCAGGAACCCCGAGGCGCCGGCCTTGAGAGCGGCGTACACATACTCGTCGAGGTCAAAGGTGGTCAGAATCAGCACCTTGGTATCCAGTGGGGACGCCGTGATGCGTCGAGTGGCCTCGACACCGTCCATCTGCGGCATCCGGATGTCCATGAGGGCGACGTCGACAGGCATTCGACGTAGCACGTCAAGGGCCTCGAGGCCGTTTGACGCCTCCGAGACGACCTCCATGTCATCCTCGGATTCGATGAGCATACGAAACCCCGAACGGACCAGGGACTGGTCGTCGACGAGGATGACGCGAATCGGATCGGGCATGGCACCTCCAGTTGCTCGTCAGTCGAAGCTTACCGATCGCGTGCCGTGCAGGAATGTGTCGATCTCTGGATTCGCTGGGTCGTAATGGTCGCCGCACCAGGTCTCGGCGAATTGCTCTAGACGCTGATCGGTCGAGTGAAGAAGGAGGAACAGCGTCGCGCCGTGGGCAATCATGGCGAGCAAGACGAATGAGCGTGGTAGGTATAGCAAGAACGCGAGAACGAACAGGATGAGCGCAGGCCAGGTCATTCCACAGAACGCCATGATCGTCTTCTTGGCGATGGCAGCCTCCATCGCGTTGGCGTCAACCTTGCCGGTTAGTTTGGTGGGAAACGGACGCAATATCAGGCCGAGGATCAATGCCACAAGCCACGATGCAGCAGGGATGCCTAATGACTTGACGAGCGGTGTGTGGGATTCCGGGAGAATTACCCACGCATCCAGTCCGAAAAACCCAAGTGCCACAGCCACGGTGAGGAGCAGGATGTCCAGTTTTCTCGTGATGCCATGAGTTAACACAGCGTAATAGTATTTCATATCTCGATCATCCAGCGTCACACCGCACATGAATCGTAGTTCTTGCTGCGAGGCTGTGAATGACCCAGGCACGTTCTGGCGAACCTCAGCAACGAGAACCCCTGGGCGCGATGCGGTTTCGATCGACAGCGCTGCCGCCGTGGTTGGCCTCTCCTCGATGCGGCTTAACTCTTGACTGCTCCCTCCGAGATACCGGCGATGAGTTGCTTGGCACCGATGACAAACACGACGAGCAGTGGGACGACAGCAATGAGCGAAGAAGCCATGAGCATGCCGTAGTCGGTGCCGTGTGCCGTCTTGAGTTGGCTCAAGGCTACCTGCAGGGTCAGTTTGCTGGGATCGTTGAGGACGATAAGGGGCCACATGAAGTCATTCCACGAGCCGATGAAGGTGAAGATCCCCAAGAATGCCATGGCAGGACGAATAATCGGTAGGCACACGTGCACGTACTGGTGCCAGAACCCGCACCCATCTAGCGTGGCAGCCTCCAGCAGTTCCTTCGGGATGGCATTCGTAGCGTACTGTCGCAGCCAAAACACCCCGAACGAGCTGGCTAGGGAGGGCACGATGACGGCCTTGAGGTCGCCTACCCACCCGATCTTGCTCATGAGGACGAACTGCGGGATCGTCGCGAGTTGGGTGGGAAGCAAGAATGTCGCCAGGACAATCACGAAGAGCACGTTCCTGCCGGGAAAATCGAACTTGGCGAAGGCGAAAGCTGCCAGCGACGAGATGAGTAACACAAGTACCGACACCGTGGTCGCCACGAGAGCCGTGTTGGCCATAGCCGCCCAAATGTTGACCTTATCGGTGATGGTATGAACGTTCTCGCCCAGACGGTTGCCGGGGGTAAGGACCGGAGGATACTTGTAGATCACTGAGGATGGCCGGCTGGCTAGCACGAACATCCAGTAGAACGGGAATAGCGAGATCAGCCCGCCCAGAATGAGGAACAGGTGTCGGAAGAACGCCCCGATGTGCACCCGCCGTCTCATCGTGCCACCTTGCGATCATGCTCGCGGGTAACGAGCCAGTTAATGATCGAGAAGAACAGCACAACGACGAATACTCCCCAGGCGATCGTCGCTCCATAGCCGTATCGGTTCTCCTGAAAGGCCACTGAGTAGAAGTAGAGCACCATCGTCAAACCGGAATTGTTCACCCCGCCTGCCGAGGCCGCCCCGGCGGACTGAGAACTCGTGAGCACCTGCGCCTCGGTGAAGCTCTGCAACGAACCGATCGTCGACATGAGGGTGATGAACAAGACGATGGCACGAAGTTGGGGCAAGGTGACATGGAAGAACGTCTGCCACCCGTTGGCCCCGTCAATGGCAGCCGCCTCATACTGCGTCTTGTCGATGGCTTGCAGACCGGCGAGGATGAGCAGTGCGTTATAGCCGACGAATGACCACACTGTCAGGGACGAGATGGCGATCTTGATGCCCCACTCGTTTTGCAACCAGGCGATATTTTCCTGACCTAGCAAGTTGCGCACGGCGTTGGCCAGGCCGAACTGGCTGGAGAAAATCGAGCTGAACAAGATTCCCATAGCCACCATGGACGTGATATTCGGGACCAAGTAAATGACCCGATAGGTCGTAGAGAACCGCATCGTCTTGTTCAGCATGAGGGCGACGATCGTGGCAATGATGAGTGTCGGGATCGTGCCCATCGCCCACAGAATAAGCGTGTTGCCTAGCGACTTGTAGAACAGGTGGTCGCTGATGAGATAGGTGAAATTCTCTAAACCGACGAAATGGGCACTCCCCAAGCCTGACCAGTCAGTGAAGGCTAGTAGCAGGGTAAAGATCATCGGTATAGCGGCGAAGACAAGGAAAAAGAAGAAATACGGACTCAAAGCGGCATAGATCGGCAAAGCCTTGCGCATTCGCCGACCCACGGACGGGTGATGCAGCTCGTCCGTGGGCGTGGCGGTGACGGTATGTGGTGAACTCATCTCGGTACAGACGCCTCACCTGACGGTGAGATGCAGTTGCCTGGCGATGCGCTTAGCCTCGGAGACGGCATCGTGCCAGGCAGTTTCCGGATTCTTTCCCGAGGATTCGACCCGCTCGAGCTGGGCCGCAAACGGGGCGGAGACGGCGCCGGAGTTCGAGTCCTCGAAGAGCGGACGTACCGACTCGGCAGCCTTGCCGAAGACCTTCGCCGCATGCTGACCGCCAAGGAAGTCCACTGGACCCGAGACTTTCGGATCGTCGTAGGCTTTCGGGGAGACGGGGAAGTTGCCATTGTGGACGTACTCGCGTATCTGGGACTTTACGCTGAGCAGCTCGCGGATCGCGGCAAAGGATGCCTTGGAATCCGAGGCGCCGGCCGGGATAGACAGGAATGAGCCTCCCTGGTTGATAGCCGGGCCAGGGTGGGCGCACACCCGCCACTTTCCTTTCGTTTGGGGGGCATCAACCATGAGGTCAGCCAGGTGCCAGGAGGCACCGAAATCGGCAGGCAAACGTCCCTCGTTGACAGCGGCTGCGGCGTCGGAGGTGTCGGACTGGATCGTAGCGATGATGCCGGCCTTGAGTGCCTTGACGGTGATGTCCCACGCGTTGCGAATGTGGTCCTGGTCACCGATGAAGGTCTTCTTCTCGTCAATGAATCCCTTGCCCGACTGCGGCCAGATCGTGCCGAACAAACCAGCGGCGTTGCGCACTAGGTAGGTCTTCTTCTTGGCGGCTAACAACTTGGTACCGAACTCGATGAAGGCATCCCAGGTGGTCATCTGGGCGGCAACCTGGTCAGGATCGCTGGGAAGTTTGGCCTGCTCGAAGATGTCAGCCCGGTAGAACAGGGCTGTGGGACCGATGTCGGAGGGGATGCCCAGCTGCTTGCCGTCAGTGGTGGTCGCCTGGGCCCACTTCCAGCCCAGGTAGTCGGACTCGATGTCTTTGGCGCCGAGAGTATTGAGGTCAACAAAGTACCCAGCGTGGTCACGGAAGAACGCGATGTCCTCACCCTTGACGCCGGTAAGGTCGGGTAGCCCGGAGCCCGCAGTGAAGGTCGTTGTGAGCTTCTGCTTGAAATCGCCGCCGATGATGTCCTGACGCACGTTATAAGACGGCTGCGCTTTGGCGACGGTAGCTAACGTCTGCTTGTCGAAGCCTTCTGGCCACATCCATAGGACGAGCTTCTTAGCGTCACCGGCGCCCGTATCGGACTTGGGCTCGGTGGAGGTGGAGCATCCGGTCAACGCCGACACTCCCAACACGCCCAGCCCGGCGAAACCGCCGGAGAGCAGATGACGACGCGACAGATTCATGAGGTCCCTCCTTGGGTTGAACGGGAATCGTCACTGACAAAATCGCTCAATAATGTTCAGATGTCGGCGGGACGTGGGCCCGTCCCTTCGTGGTGCGAACGCCTTCTCGGGGAATATTTGGGGCTTGTGTACCCGCCAAGGATTCAGGGTGTCACGACTGTGTGCAACTGAGGTTAACTGTAGGTGATCTCCAGGCAACAACCTTGTCAATGCTTGATTCGAGTATGGTCAAACCAACCGACAAAGGTTGGTTTGTGAGATCACTGTAGCGGTCGGTGGGCGATGAGTTGCTGAAAAATGATTGAAATGACGAAATTGTGTAGACGGATGGTCATGGATCGGTACCATGGGGCACATGCTCAAGGCCGCTCGTCACGACGCGATCGTCGAACTGCTCCGGGACCGGCCTGCCATGCGAACCGTCGACGTCGCTCGGAATCTGAACGTGAGTATGGCCACGGCCCGACGCGATTGCATCGCCCTGGAAAATAAGGGCATCATCGAGCGTTCCTGGGGAGGTATCCAACTCGTTACGAGCGTGGACGACCACTTCGGCGACGTCATGAACCATCACACTCAGGCCAAAGCTGCGATCGCCCGCAAGGCCACCGAGCTTATCCACGACGGCGACACGATCATCATGGACATCGGCACCACTGTCCACCACCTGTCCGGGCTGCTCACCGGGCGCTCCATCACCGTGCTTACTGCATCCCTGCCCGTCTTTGAGACTCTCAGAACCGCCCCGGACGTCACCGTTGTCGTGCTCGGGGGAGTGTGGTCGGAGCGGTACCAGTGCTTTGACGGTCAGTTCGTCGCTGACGCGCTGACCCGCCACCAAGCTGATCTGGCCTTCCTAGGCTGCTCAGGGGTGAGTGCTAACGGGCGAGTTCGAGATACGAGTCGTTCCCAGGCTTACATCAAGCAGGCGATCATCGCTGCCGCGAGTCGGAGCTACTTGCTCGTCGACTCCGAGAAATTCCCGGGCGTCGGAGCGCATTCCCCGTTCACCCTCGAGGAGGTCAGTGGCGTCATTACCACCGGGCCGCTGCCACCGGACTTCGACGCACACTGCGAATCAACAGTGGAGGTCATTACCGCATGAAGCTCACCATCCTCGGTGGCGGAGGATTCCGCGTTCCGCTGGTATTTAAGGCCCTTGCTCACGACACCTCGCCGCAACGAGTCACCGAACTGCGGCTCTACGACACCGACCCGCTCCGGCTAGGCGTCATCGAGACGGTGGTAGCCCAGCTGGCCCGCGCCCTGCCTCACGCGCCGTCAGTGGTAGCTACCACCGACCTGCCCACCGCTTTGGCGGGAACCGACTTCATCTTTTCGGCCATCCGCGTCGCCGGCACCCATGGACGTGCCCTCGATGAGTCGATGTGCCTGGCTCGCGGGGTCATCGGTCAAGAGACCGTAGGAGCTGGCGGTATTTCGTATGCTTTGCGGGGGATCCCGGTGGTACTCGACCTCGTCGAGCAGATCACGCGGTATGCCCCCGACGCCAAGGTCATCAACTTCACTAACCCGGCGGGGGTGATGACTGAGGTCATGCAGCGTCGCCTGGGAGACCAGGTAGTGGGCATCTGCGACTCTCCAGTGGGTCTGGCCCGTCGCATCCTCACCACCCTGCAGCGTGCCGGGCTGGCACCGGCCGACCTGGGGTCCCTATTCGACGGCGACGGGCGCATTCACATCGGCTACAGCGGACTCAACCACTTAGGTTGGCTTACCAGCCTAAACGTTGATGGGGTCGACGTCCTGCCGCGTCTGCTTGAGCGACCCGACCTCATTGAGAGCTTCGAGGAAGGTCGTCTCTTCGGTGCCGACCTGGTGCAAGCCTTGGGCGCCGTGCCTAACGAATACCTGCATTACTACTACTATTCCCGAGACGACCTCGCCGCCGATCGGAAGGCTGAAGCCCCGCGCGGAGCCTTCCTGGAGGCCCAGCAGAACCAGTTCTACACCCAGGCCCAACACACTGACGATGTCGCTGGCCTATGGGAAGCCACCCGTCTGGAGCGAGAGGAGACCTACATGGCCACCAATCGCGAGGTCTCGGGTGAATTCGAGCGCGATGAAGCCGACTTAGAGACCGGCGGATACGACAAGGTTGCGCTGGCGATCATGCACGCCATCGCCAACGACGTACCCGCCGAGCTCATCCTCAACGTCGCCAACCACGGGGCCCTTCCCGACCTGCCCGACGAGGCCGTCGTGGAGGTCCCGTGCCGGGTAGACGGTGCCGGGATTCACCGGCTGCCCACTCCCGCGCTGCCCGACCATGCCCGAGGACTTGTCGTTAACGCCAAGTACGTAGAACAACGCACCATCGACGCTGCTGTTAACCACAGCCGTACCGCCGCCCTGCTGGCCCTGAGCCACCACCCGCTTGTTGACTCCGTTCACGTCGCCGAACAGCTGCTTGACGACTTCGCTGACGCCTTCGACGGCCTGGAGTACCTCAAGGACGCCCATGCATGATCACACCGAACTCATCCAGGACCGGATTGGCCATCTCAAGGAACGTCTCGAACGAGAAATCACCGAGAAGATCTGTCCATTGCAGGTGACGGCCTGGCAGGTCCCCGGCGAGCCAGTGAGCTTCAAGGAGGCCGCTGCCGCCAATTACCAGCCATTTCCGCCCGGGACGTGGTGGGGTGCTCCATGGAGCACCTGGTGGCTGCACGTTACCGGCACCCTGCCTGCTAGCCACGCTGGTGAAGAGGTCGATCTCTCGATGGACCTTGGATTCGTTGGTGATTGGGCTGGTAACCAGTCCGAAGCGATGGTCTACACCGCGAACGGACGCCCTCTCAAGGCCCTCAACCCACGCAACCACCGGATCGGGCTTAACCATGGGGCGCTCGCTGCCCGATTCACCAAAGAGGGCGAGCCGCTCATTGGGGCCGACGGGGACGTCGAGTTGTGGGTAGAGGCCGCCGGCAACCCCGACATGACCCAGCACTTGGGAGGACCCACCGAGCTGGGGGATCGTCGCACTGCGGGACATGAGCCGCTGTGGCAGTTCAAAGGAGCGGAGCTTTCGGTGCGCCGCAATGAGGTGTGGGGCTTGTGGCTTGACATCGACGTTCTTGACGGGCTCATGCGCCAGCTACCAGCCGAGTCCACCCATCGCGCCAGACTTCTCCGCGGCTTGGAACAAGCTGCTGACGAGGTCGATCACCAGGGGATCGTCGCCGGTGCCGGACCGGCCCGGCAAATCCTTGCCGGGTACCTGGATTCGGGGGCAAACTCATCAGCCCAACAGATGACGGCCATCGGACATGCGCATATCGACTCGGCCTGGCTATGGCCGTTGCGTGAGACCCGCCGCAAGGTGGTGCGCACCTTCTCCAATGTTGTCGCCCTGGCGCAGGAGTACCCCGACTTCCACTTCGCTTGCACCAGTGCCCAGCACTATGCCTGGCTCCAAGAATCCTCACCAGAGCTCTTCGAACGCGTTCAGGAGGCCATCGAGCGTGGCCAGTGGCATCCGGTGGGTGGTATGTGGGTGGAGTCCGACGCTAACCTGCCCTCCGGGGAATCGCTGGTGAGACAGTTCACCAGCGGTCTGCGCTGGATGCGCGAACACCTCGGGGTGCGTCCGGACTGTTTATGGCTGCCGGATTCTTTTGGCTACACCGGTGCGCTGCCTCAGATTGCTCGACTTGCTGGCATGCGCTGGTTCTTTACTCAGAAACTCAGCTGGAACACGGCGAACACGCTTCCCCACCACACCTTCTGGTGGGAGGGCATCGACGGGACCCGGATCTGGACGCACTTCCCGCCAGTGGACTGCTACGACTGTGTTGTCAGCGCCCAAGAGGTCAAGAAAGCTGAGGCAAACTTCAAAGAGAAGGGCGTGGCCAGACGCTCAATCCTGCCATTCGGATACGGCGACGGCGGCGGTGGACCTACCGCCGAACAAGTGGAACGCGCCCGCAGGTTCGCCGACCTGGAGGACGCGCCGCAGGTGCGGCTGGGCTCTCCGGACGACTATTTCGACCAGGCGCAGGAGGACCATCCACAGGCGTCAGTGTGGCGCGGTGAGATGTACCTGGAGTTCCACCGGGGCGTCTACACCTCCGCCCACCCCCTCAAGAACGGCAACCGACGCGCCGAGGTTGGGCTCGCGGCTGCCGAGTGGCTCGCCGTTATGGCCGCCCGTACCGGCCACCCCTACCCCTACCAGCAGCTGGAACAACTGTGGCAGCGCACCCTGCTGCTGCAGTTCCACGACATCCTTCCTGGATCGTCGATCGCGTGGGTGAACCAAGAGGCCATCGCCGAGTTCACCGCCATTCGTGCCGAGTTGAATCAGCTCATGGACGACGCCTGGCAGGCACTATTGCAGGCGAGTGGCGGCGAGACTGTGGGGGTGAGCCTAGTTAATCCGTCCCAGGCGGACCGGCGCGAGGTCCTCACTGTCAGTGACCGACCCGTACTCGTGCAGGTGCCAGCAATGGCGGCGAAATCGCTGACCGATGCCGTGGTTGACCCCGAGCACCCGGTGCATGTGCAGCGAGGTCGCGACGCGATCCGGATGACGAACGGACTCGTCGACGTGTGTATTGACACTCGCGACGGGCTGGTGAACTCGATTGTTGACCTGGTATCTGACCGCGAACTCCTGCTGTCTGGACAGCGCGCCAACCGGCTCGTCCTGCACCCAGACTATCCCGACTGCTTCGATGCTTGGGAGCTGCAGCAGCAGTACCGTCACAGCGGCGATCCGGTGGACCGGGTCACTGATTTGCGCGTCACCGAAAGCCTGCTGCGCGCCCAGGTGCGCGTGGAGCGCCACGCCGATCAGTCCAGCTTCGTCCAGACCATCACCCTGGACGCCGACAGTCGGGCGGTGGAGTTCAGCGTCGACGTCGACTGGGCCGAACGGGCTCGCGTGCTCAAGGTGGACTTTCCTCTCGACGTGGCCGCCCGCTCCAGCCGTGACGAGATCCAGTTTGGCCACATCGGACGGCCAATCGAGGCCAATACCTCCTGGGACGATGCCCACTTCGAGAGCTGCGGGCAGCAGTGGATGTTGCTGGCTGAGCCAAGGTACGCGGTGGCGCTGGTTAACCAGTCCAGCTATGGTCACGACGTGAGCCCGGCCGGTGGGGACGAGCACACCCCCACTATGGGGGTCATGGCCCGACTCACCCTGTTGCGCTCACCGCAGAGCCCAGACCCTCACCCCGACCAGGGATGTCACCACCTTGTCTACAGCCTGCTTACCGACGCCCGGGTCGAGTCCGCGCACGTCGAGGCGGCACGGCTTAACCAGCCGCTCCAGGTGCGAAGCGGGACGGTGGAACTGCCCAGTACGGCCCGGATCGAGCCGGTGCACGGCACGGCTGTCATCGACGCCGTCAAGCAGGCCTTTGACGGGTCTGGGGATCTTGTCATACGCATACATGAAGCCGAGGGTGCTCGCAGTCGGGTGCGTCTACTGCTGGACCGGGACGGTTGTGTGAGCGAGGTGGATCTGCTTGAGGACCCGATTGACGAGCCGACCCAACAACTGCCGGCCAGCACCTGCAGCAGGGTGGAACTCACCCTGCGTCCCTTCCAGATTCTGACACTGAGAGCGAGCCAGCGATGAAACTTCTCCTGGTGTGCATCGACGGGTTGCGCCTCGACATCGCATTGCCTGAGGCATTGCAACGCGATCCGGGATTCACCCACCCCGATCACCCCGCCGATCCCCGATTCGTGCGGGGCGTGGGGCAGGGCGAGCCGGTCCCCGAGCATCCGGCGCCGGCCCTGGACCACACCCTGCCCGTCGATCGAGCCCCGAAGAACCTGGCTCCGACCCTCGCTCGCCTGGTGCGAGGGGATGACCGCTCCCAGGGCACGATCATCCCCATGTGGATGACCCCGCCCACCGACTCTGCCCCCGGCTGGACGACGATCCTCACCGGCGCCACCCACGAGCAGTGCAATGTGTGGTGGAACGAGTTCGTCGGCCACGATCTGGCACGTCACCCTGACATCCTCTCCCAGGTGTTCTTCGCCAACCCATCGGCGCGCACCCTCGCCGCAGCTACCTGGGACGCCTTCGTGAGCCCCTACGGGCCCGGCCCGATCATTCACCAGCGGGTGGACCAACAGCGCACCGGACAACACCAGCTCTTCGGCCCCGACCTTTCCCAAGGCATCGACCGGGCTGATGAGCAAGTGTCGTCGTGGGCCGCCTGGCATCTGCTGCACGAGGGCCCGGACGCCGCCGTCGTCTACTTCGAGGGGGTCGACCACGCCGGACACAGTTTCGGGGCGGACTCCGAGCAGTACCAGCAGGCAGTGGGGCATGTCGACGAGCTCACCCGTCACCTTGTCAAGGCCGTCGCCGAGCGCCACGAGCAGCTCGGGGAGCAGTGGCTTGTCGCCGTCACCACCGATCACGGTCACAAACCCGAAGGGGGTCACGGGGAAGACGAGGTGGAGGTACGTCGCAGCTTCCTGGCAGCCCACCACATCGGTGGGACGCTTCCCGAGCCGTTGCTGCGTACCGCTGCCCTTCGCAGCCACGAGGTGACGCCGCTGCTACTGCAGGCAATGGGAGTGCACCCTGGCCATATGGACGCCAGCGACGTCGGCGTCTTGCGTGACGTGGAACCGATCGGCCCAAGTAGAGAGATGGATTTTGAATGGTGACGATGTACCCGCCGCAGCAAGTGGATGCCGTCCTCTTTGACATGGACGGAACCCTGCTCAACACCCTGTCGGCCTGGTGCGTGGCATCCGAGCATCTGTGGGGCACTTCTCTGGCTGACGCTGACAGCGCCAAGGTTGACGGGGGCACCGTCGACGACGTCGTTGAGCTGTATCTGCGAGACCACCCTCAGGCAGATCCCCAGGCCACCGTCGAGCGTTTCATGGACATCCTTGACGCCAACCTGGCTGGCAACACCGAGCCGATGCCCGGAGCTGACCGCCTCGTGAAGAGGCTGTCGGGTCATGTACCCATCGCTGTGGTGTCGAATTCCCCGACGCGTTTGGTGCGTGACGGATTGGCCTCACAAGGCTGGCTGGAACTGTTCGACACCGTCCTTGGGGTGGACGAGGTCGCTGCCGGCAAACCGGCCCCCGACCCCTACCTCACCGCAGCGAGGCGTCTAGGGGCCGACCCGAGCAGATGTGTCGTTATCGAGGATTCCTCTTTCGGATTGCGTGCCGGACGGGCTGCCGGAGCGTGGGTTCTCACGGTCGGACGCAGACTCAAGGGCCAGGGGGACATGTGGGTTTCCGGGCTGGACGATGAGCGGGTGACCTCCTGGGAACCCCATCGATGAGGGCGTGCGAGCTGACACCTGCCCTACGGCAGCGTCTAGACGAGATCGGTGCCAAGATCAGCCAGGGCGTAGGCAAGGGCCTTGACGAGGCGATGGGCCGGCAGGCTGCAAGCCGATTCGTGGCCTGGATGACGGACACGTGGACGCGCACTATGTCCCGCGACGAGCACGGCGTCTTCGTCGTCACTGGCGATATTCCGGCTATGTGGCTGCGCGACTCCTCGGCGCAGTTGTGGCCGTTCCTGATTATGTGCGACCTCCCCGAGGTGACTCGTCAGATCGGCGACGTTATCGCCCGCCAGTGGCACTGCATCGACGTTGACCCCTACGCCAACGCCTTCAATTCCGGCCCAACCGGGGCGCACTTCGACGCCGATGACCTCGATGTGGCCGACGAGCTATGGGAGCGCAAATACGAGGTGGACTCGCTGGCGTTCCCCGTCGACCTGGCATGGCGGTACTGGCAGGCCACCGGCAGCCCGGAGCATCTGAACGGTGCGGTCCACCAGGGGTGCATACGCATTATCGACGTCTGGAGCCTGGAGCAGGATCATGCGCGGTCTACCTACCGCCATGTGCGCCCCGCCGAGCCGTCCGACACCCTCGGCCGCGACGGTTCGGGCACTCCGGTGGGACACACCGGGATGACCTGGAGCGGGTTCCGCCCTTCCGACGACGCCTGCCGCTACGGCTACAACATTCCGGCTCAGTTCATGGCGATGCGTGCCCTGCGTCAAATTCGCGAGTTCTGTCGCGTCTGGGATGACGAGGATCTTGTCGAACGCGCCACGAAGCTGGCCGATGAGATCGATGCCGGGGTGAGGCAATTCGGCATCGTCGAGGACCACCTTGCCTACGAGGTGGACGGGCTTGGATCAGTGCTGGAAATGGACGACGCGAACATGCCTTCCCTGTTGTCTTTGCCTCTCACCAGTGACCTCGGTCGTGACGATCCGCTCTACCAGAGCACCCGCCGCTGGGTGCTCAGCGCGGCTAACCCGTACCTGTTCAGTGGCCCGGCAGCCCGGGGAATTGGTAGCCCGCACAGTCCAAAGGGCTATATCTGGCACATTGGTTTGGCGGTGCAGGGACTCACTGGGGACGATGCGGAGGCCCGCGACTGCCTGGAGACGATCCTCGCCACCGATGGTGGTACTGGCTGGACCCACGAGAGCTTCGATCCAACCGACCCTACTCGGTTCACCCGAGGGTGGTTCAGTTGGTCGAACTCGATGGCCTGCCTGCTCATGATGAACGTGGCCGGTATCGATGCCATTATCGGTGCCAATTGACCCCCATCGCGGTGAGACGGCGAGTTTGGGCCTCTAATTCCGACAGCGGTCGAGCCGGGTTGCCAGTCCACAACTGTTCGGCGATCGACGTGCCGCGCGGGAAGGCGGCATCCTCGACCTGAGCAGGGGTGCACAGATATTCGGTCCACAACTGGAACTGTCCACCCAGCAGGTGGGGTGAGTTCACCGCGGCCAGCACGTCGTGCAGCCCGGCGACATCGTTCATAGTCATCGGGGCGTCGATTGTCACCGGTGCCTGCGGGCCCGTCTCCATGCCGTGATCTAAGTAGGTATGCCGGGCGGGTGCGGCAATGACATCGTGACCTGCGGCAGCAGCGCGGGCGATGTCGTCGGCATCCCGCCACACCATCACGGTGACCTCCTCGGGCGCACCGGCTTCCAACACCTCGTCCCAGGCGATGACCTGACGCCCAGCAGCGACGACGTGGCCACAGATCTGGCGCTCGAACCACGCCTGAGTCTGGTGTGGGGTCGTGATGCCCAGCTCGGCTAGCCGGGTGCGGGTGGGCTTATGTCCAAACCACTCCTTGCCGGGGCACTCGTCGCCGCCGATGTGGATCGGCGAGTTCGGGAAGATCTCCATCACGGCATCCAGGACGTCGCGGCAAAAACCCAGCGCAGCATCGGTGAGGTTGATGTGGTGCTCCGACACCCCGAAGGCGGTGCGCGGATGGCTGATCGGTGCTCCACAGCCCAACTCGGGGTAGGCGGCCACCACCGACTCGGTGTGTCCCGGAAGATCGACTTCCGGGACGACCGTGATGCCCAACAGCTGAGCTCGCTCGTCGATGGCGCGCAGCTGGTCGACGGTGTAGGCACCACCGTGGGGTATGTGGTCGTGCTCAGCGACGTCGTCACAGCCGTTGTCGTCGGGTGGCGGTTGGTGCCCTCGTACCGTTCCTGGACGCCACGCGCCCACCGTGGTCAGCCGCGGCCAGCCCGGTACCGGCAGACGCCACCCCTGATCGTCAGTGAGATGTAGGTGCAGCCGATTGAGCTTGTGTACGGCCAGCACGTCCAAAAAGTTCATGATGAACGAGGTGGGCATGAAATGCCGCGAAACGTCTAGATGGGCCCCGCGCCAACTGTGGTGTGGCGCATCGACGATGACGCCTTTCGGAAGGCATAGGTGCTTCAGCGCTAGCGGTCCGGGCCCGTAAACCCACGGGGTGAGCAGCTGGAGCAGGGTTTGCACTGCCCAACGCGCTCCAGATGGACTGCCGACAGTGATGCGGACCTGCGCGTCGATGTCAATGCGATAGCCCTCCGCTTCTAAAGCGGGATCCACTATGACGGTGAGGGAGGCATCGTCGGTGTGTGATGTTGCTCGCACGACGTCGAGTGCTGGAGCCAGTCGCTCGGTGAGGATCGTAACGGCGTTGATGACCTCGTCGGGGCCAGTCCAGGTGAGCACCGACGGCAGGGGGAATTGTCCTTCGGTGAGTTGTACCTGGCGGGGCTGGGGGCACAAGCCCCGGATGAGGGTGTCGTTGGTGGGCATCTCTACTCCTCGGGGCATCGCCTGCCAATGGGGTGTTTCACAGGTTACCGGGGTTAGTAGCTGTCTATGCTGAAGGGCGACCAATCGCGCACAGGAGCCATGCCCATGTCCGTCAACCGTCATCCTCGGCTGCTTACCGCCGGTATCACCTTCCGCGACCTCGTCATCTCTGGAATCGACGAGTTGCCCGGTCTGGGTGAGGAGCGTTACGGCACCGACTTCGTCACCACCTGGGGTGGGGTCGCCAACACGGCACGGATCGGGGCAAGCCTGGGTGCTCGGGTCCAGTTACTGACAGGTCTAGGCGACGACCCCAACTCCGAGATGTGTCGTCGGGAATTGACCGAGTGGGGCATTGACCTGACCCCAAGCCCGATCAACCCTGGCTGGACTCTCCCGGTGACGATGAGCCAGGCGTGTGGCACCGAGCGGGCCATGACGACGGTGGAAACTGCGTTACCAGCCCCACTTCCCGCACCGAATCTTGACGGAGTTGACGTCATCGTCACCCATGTGTCGGTTCCCGCTGACGCCTGGCTACATGACGCCGCCGACGCAGGGATTCCGGTGATCGCAGACCACGGATTCGAGGAAGGATACGAACCCGGATTGCTTGACGCGGTGTCAGGATGCACCTGCTATACGCCCAACGCCGCTGAGGCGATGCACCTTACAGGCGTCGACGACCCTGTACGGGCAGCTCGAGCCCTCGCCGAGCGCGTTCCAGTGGTTGTCGTCACCTGTGGTGGTGACGGGATCGTCGGCGTGGATTCTCGTACCGGCGAGGAGGTTCACGTTCCGGCGGTGAACATAAACCCGGTCAACACCACGGGTGCCGGAGATGCCGCCTTGGCCGGTCTGGCTTGGTGCTGGGGGTGGCAGGTGCCGTTGGCCCGCAAGCTCGACGTCGCCGCCCTGGTGGGGGCTATTGTCACCTCGCGAGTGCACGGAACTGCCGGACCACTCACACCTGAGGATGTGCTCGCCTGGGTACCGCGGGCCCCGGAGCGGCTAGGGTTCCTCCCCGAACTGTTGGGGTAAGTGACGTCGGAGCCGAGGTCATCTCTGACGGGAGTCGGCTTGGACCGGCAGTTTCGCCATGACGCGGAACCCGCCCTCTTTGCGAGGCCCCGCCGACAATTGCCCACCCATTGACGTAACGCGCTCTCGCATCCCCTGGAGACCGTGTCCCCGACCGTCCCCTTGGACGGCAGCCCCGTACCCGTCGTCGAGAATCTCCACGTAGATCGCGGTAGGTGAATAGGCCAGGGTCACAGTGGCGTGGGCGCTCGGGCCAGCGTGTTTGAGGACGTTGGTGAGGGCCTCCTGAACGACTCGGTAGATCACAAGCCCAAGAGCCTGGGAGACCACCGGCTCCTCCCCAGTCACCTTGAGTTCAACTTTCACCCCGGACTTGTCCACCAGGTCGGGAATTTCAGCCAGGCTAGGGGAGGGGGAGAACTCGGCGTCGGTGTCCTGACGCAACACCCCGACGATTCGCCTCATTTCAAGGAGGGCCTCACGTCCGGTCTCGGCGATCGTCTCAAGCACCTCGGGGGCCTTCTCCGGCTTCTTCGTCGCCAGTGCTTTGCCGCCTTCGGCCTGCACAATCATGACCGACAGCGAGTGGGCGACGATGTCGTGGAGCTCTCTGGCGATCCCGTTACGGGTGCGCTCCTCGGCCACCCTGGCCTGCTGTTCACGTTCGGCGAGGATCGCTCGGTACCGCTGGGCTTTGACGATGCGTTGCTGGGAGTCGATGAGGGCGGACTCCCGCAGTCGTCGACCTACCGCGTATGGGGTGAGGACGAGGCCCGCACACACCGTCATGGCCAGCACCAGTAGCACCCAGGGCGTTCCCGATGAGGGATCGTAACCGGCGGCAATGGTGGGGATCCACCTCATCGGTCCAATGACTGACCCCACGGCTCCCACCCACAGCACCCAGCGGGATTGGTGGCCGTCGACCCACCTCGCCACCGAGTAGGAGGCGATCGGGACGACGAAGATGCTCAACACCGGGAAAGGCACGAAGAAGAACTGGATCGCAGCCCCGATAGCGACCAAGGTCATCATGAGAAGAGGATGCTCGCGACGCATCGGCAGAGAGGCCACCATGACCATCGATGACAAGAGGGCGGCGATGTACTCCGGGCGCGGCCACTCCACCAGACTGACGAGGTAGGGGGCGATCGTCACTACGGCCATGATGAGGGTCAGGGTGACGTCTCCCCACCATGCCCGTTCGGTGTCAGCCGGGCGGCCGTCATCGAGCTTGGGGTCCAGCACCTCCTCCATACCGGGGATGTTGATTTGGGGAACGTTATTGCGGCTCGGATTGAACCGATTGAGACGGGCGCGTACCCCCGCCCCGCGGGAGCCGGTGGAACGGTTCTCCGTGGGCAAGGTCTGCGATCCGGTGTCCTCCATAACAGCAATTCTAGAAACCAGCTGTGGAAGATTGGTTGGGCACGCCAGTTAGCGACGCGTGGGCTGGCAACGCGCACCGTTCGTGACCAATTCACCACACGCAGCCCGTGCCCGCCATCGAGGCTGGCGAGCCGCACCTAGACTTGACGGCGACGAGATCGACGTTACGGAAGGTTCCCATGAAGATTCTCATCACCGGCGGGGCCGGTTACATCGGATCAACGGTTGGTTCGGCATGTGAGGAGGCCGGCCATGAGGTCGTCGTGCTGGACGACCTATCCGCGGGACGCCGCGAATTCGTTCGCGACCGCACGTTCTACGAGGGCGACATCGCTGATCAGGACCTGCTCGATCGCGTCTTCTCCGAGAACCAGATCGACGCCGTCGTCCACTGCGCAGCCAAGATCATCGTCCCCGAATCGGTTGATGAGCCGCTGACCTATTACGGCAACAATGTCGGCAAGACCGTTGCTCTGCTCAAGGGAATGGAGCGCAACGGCGTACACCGCATCTTGTTTTCGTCCTCGGCGTCGATCTATGCCACTGACGAGGAGTTCAAGGTCACTGAGGAATCCGCTCTGGACCCCGGTTCCCCCTATGCCACCACCAAGTTCATGGTGGAGTTCATCTTGCGTGACGCCGCGCACGCCTCTGATCTCAAGGCATTGAGCCTGCGGTACTTTAACCCGATCGGTTCAGACCCGAAGCTGCGTACTGGTCAGCAGATTGAGCATCCCACCCACGTGCTCGGCAAGATGATTGACGCCTGGATGGAGGGTTCCACTTTCACCGTCACTGGAGTGGACTGGCCGACTCGTGATGGGTCAGGTATTCGCGACTACATCCACGTTTGGGATCTGGCTCGCGCTCATGTTGCTGCTTTGGAGCATCTCGATGAGGTTACGACCGACGACCCGTACCAGGTATTCAATATCGGTACCGGAAGCGGCGTTACCGTTAAGGAGCTCGTTAAGGCCTTCGAAGAGGGTACGGGTAAATCCCTCAATGTCGTCTACGGCCCGCCGCGTCCCGGCGATGTCGCAGGTGCCTACACGGTGTCCCGCCGGGCCAAAGACCTGCTCGGTTGGAGCGCGGAGCTGACCCAGGCGGATGGAATCCGTGACGCCATTGCATGGTTGCCCGAGCGCAAGAAGATCCTGGGTTACTGATTCTTCCCTGTTGCCACACCACCGGCCCTGCACTTGTGCGGGGCCGGTGCTATGTCGGGGCCTGTCGCGGGATCACATGGGGTGGACGAAGGTCAGCACCATCATTGTCAGCTGGTTGGTCATGCGGTCGATGTCGGCCTGGCGTCCTGACGCCATTGCCGCCAGCACCCGAAAATCGAAGACGGCTTGGGTGACCTCGACGAGGTCGGAAACCGCGATGGTGGCGGTGGCGGCGTGTTCACGCAGAGCCTGCTCGACCATGTGGCACAAGGCAGGAGTGATAGCGTCCCCGACCTGCCGGTAGGCCTGACGCAATCGTGGATTCCGTGCTGCCTCGATGGTGATCTCCAGGATCGCCATGGCCGTCAAGGGATCGGAGCCGACGGTTGAGGCGAACAGGGCGATGATGCCGTGGATGCGGTCACGCAACGCTTCGTGACCGTCGTTGGGGAAGTCCAGAGAGGACCCCAGGGTCGCAAGATTCTTCTCGGCATAACGACGTAGCACCGTGGTGCACAGGTCGTCTTTCGAGGTGAAGTTGGAGTAAAAGGCGCCGCGGGTGAACCCAGCCTCCTCGCAAATCTCCTCGACGGTCGATCCCGGGACCCCCTTGCGGGCAAAAACAGCAACGGCGGCATCGGCCAGCCGAGCTTGGGTGGCGGCGCGGCGCGCCGAGATCGGAGGGGTGTCGCTGGTTGTAGTCATGAGGATCCCGAGGCAGTGGACGTGCAACCACTCATGGGGTGGATGTATCGGATACGATGCTACCTCGGATACATAAGTGTATCGAGTGGTGTTCGTGTGATTCCAACCGAGGGGTGATGATGTCCTCCTTGCTCCACGATCTCGGGGTGTGGTGTTTCCGGCGGGCCAAGACCGTTGTAGCACTGTGGCTGGTCCTGCTGGCTCTGCTTGGTGTGGGAGTTGCCGCTCTGGACGGTGACTACGACGATTTCTTCACCATCCCCGGGGCGCCTTCCCAGGTGGCCTACGACAAACTCCAGGTGGCCTTCCCGCAGGCCTCTGCGCTCAGCGCCAACGTCGTCGTCACCGTCCCTGACGGCACCAACATCTCGTCGAAGCTCATCCGCTCCCGGATCGAAAAGGGGGTGGACGAGCTCAAAGACCTCCCCCTCGTCACCGGGGCGACATCACCGTGGAACAAGTACGTTACCGGGATGGTCAACAAGGACCACACCGCGGCCGTCATCCAGGTAGAGCTGGGGCAGAACAACGCGGTGACCTTTCCTGATTCCGGACGTCACGACCTGATCAGGGTTGGCAACGAGATTCAATCGGACCTGCCATCAGGGTCCCATGTGTACGTAGGGGGACAAGCCTTCGAGGCGACGCTACCCTCCCTGTCGATCACCGAGGTCATCGGAGTCGGGGTGGCCCTCGTTGTCCTCTCCGTCACCCTGGGATCCCTGGTAGCAGCTGGAATGCCCATCGTTACAGCCGTGCTCGGGGTCGGGGTCACCTATTCAGGCATGGCGATTCTCACCAGATTCACCACGGTCAACTCCGTCACACCGATGCTGGCGGTCATGCTTGGGCTGGCCGTCGGGATCGACTACGCCCTGTTCATCCTGTCGCGCCACCGTGACCAGCTGCGTGACGGTGCCGAGGTGCAGGAATCGGCTGCCCGAGCCGTCGCGACCTCGGGTTCGGCGGTGGTCTTTGCCGGGGCGACGGTCGTCATCGCCCTCATCGGCCTGTCCATTGCCAGGATCCCCTTCCTCACCGTCATGGGTATCTTCGCAGCCATTGGTGTGGCCCTGGCCGTCGTCATCGCCCTGACGATGCTCCCTGCCTTCATGGGGCTCATGGGGGAGAGGTTGCGTCCGAGGAGATCCCGCGCGGACACGAAGGCCAGGACTGCCGGGGAAAAGGAACGTTCCGGGGGCATCTTCGGATGGTGGGTGCGCACTGTCACGCGGGTGCCGCTGGTAACCATTCTTGTCGTCGTAGTGGGGCTGGGGGCCTTGGCTGTCCCCATGAAGGACCTGCACCTTTCCCTGCCCACCGCTGCAGAACTGCCGGCCAGCAACACCGCTCGGCAGACCTATGACGTCCTGGAGCAGAAATTCGGGCCGGGGTTCAACGGGCCGGTCATCGTCACCGCCGACGTCGTCTCCTCGCACGACCCGATGAGAATAGTCAACGGGCTGAAGGCCGACATCGAGAAGATTCCGGGGGTTGACACCGTTGCCCTGGCGGTGCCGAACCGAAATGCCGACTCCGCGATGATCCAGGTGCTGCCGACCACCGGCCCGGCCGACGAGGCCACTAATAACCTGGTGCGTACCCTGCGTGACCACGAGACTCAGTGGCGCGATACGTACGGTGTCGACACCGCCGTCACCGGCTTGACAGCCATCAAGCTCGATGTCTCGCAACGTCTAGGTGCCGCCCTGTTACCCTTCGGGATCTTCGTCGTCGGGCTGTGCCTAGTGCTGCTGACCTTGGTGTTTCGCTCCATCGCAGTGCCCATCAAAGCCACCGTCGGGTACTTGTTATCGGTGTTGGCCGCTTTCGGGGTCTCCCAACTCGTCTTCAACCGGGGTATCGGGTTGCAGGTGGTGAACCTGGATCGTCTGGTGCCCATCATCTCCTTCATGCCTATCGTCGTCATGGGCATACTGTTCGGATTGGCGATGGACTACGAGGTGTTCCTGGTCTCGCGGATGCGTGAGGAATATGTACACACCGGTGATGCCAAAGGTGCTGTGACAAGGGGATTCATCGGTTCGGGCAAGGTCGTGACGGCAGCTGCCGTCATCATGATTTCGGTGTTCGTCTTCTTCATCCCCGAGGGCATGAACGCCATCAAGGAAATCGCCCTGGCCCTGGCCGTCGGGATCCTCACGGATGCCTTCTTGGTGCGGATGACCCTCGTTCCGGCCGTGATGGCTCTGCTAGGTGACAAGGCCTGGTGGCTGCCCGGGTGGCTGGATCGACGCCTACCCCGCCTCGACATCGAGGGAGAAGGGATCGCCCACGAGGAAAAGCTGGCCGCCTGGCCCACAGCGGATCACACCGAGGCCCTGCACGCCGAGGGGATCGGGGTGGAGGGGCTCTTCGAAGGCCTCGACCTGCACGTCGAACCGCGTCAGGTGCAAGCCGTCGTCGGATCGCAGAACAGTGTCTCGGCCGTCCTGCTGGCGATCGGGGGACGGCTGCCCTTGGATCACGGCCGGATGAGGTCGGGAGGATTGCTGCTACCCGAGCGGGCTTCCAGAGTGCGTCGGGTGACGTGGTTCCTCGACGCGTCCGCTCCGGATTTCGTTGACGAGCTGCGCTCAGCGATGACGGTACTCACCCATCTGCCCCGACGACCCAGTAAACGTCCCCGGCTGTTCCTCATTGACCACGCCGACCGGATCGTCGATCCCATTACTCGGGATCTGCTGGAATCCCTGGTTCGCGAAGCCGGCGAGGCTGCGGTGATCTTGGGTGCCCAGCGTCGCGGTCGCATCGATTGGCTCTCCCCACAGATCATCCACAACCTGGCCGAACACCATTTTGAGTCGTCCTCTGGAGGTACTCGATGATGACTGAACGTTCCCATTCCACGATCAGGTTAAGGTGGCCGGCGGTGGTGGTTCTCGTCCTCGTTCCGCTGCTGGTGGTCGCCGGATTGGTCGGGACGACCTGGCATACCACCGACCGGTTGGGCCGGGTGAAAGCGGCCGTCGTCAACGAGGACAAGGCCGTCAAGGTGCGTGGACAACTGGTTCCGATGGGCCGCCAACTCACCGCCGCCTTGATGGACTCTGGCTCGCACACCACTGATGGCCACACCGTCGACTGGACTCTCACCGACGCCCAGGGGGCTGCCGAGGGGCTGCGGGACGGCACTTACTCGGTGATGGTGACGATTCCGGAGTCCTTCTCGGCTGATGCCACCTCCTTCTCCGCCAACGACGTCAACAAGGCCAAACAGGCCCTCATCGACGTGACGGCCTCCCAGAACTCCCCGGTCACCGACACCACGATCGCTGAGCTCACCGCCCAGGTGGCGCGCCGGTCCCTCAACACCACCCTGACTTCGAAATATCTGGAGAATGTCTACGTTGGTTTCAATCGGTTTGCCGAACAGATGGCCAGGATGGCCGGCGCTGCGGCGAAACTGGACGACGGGGCCACGAAACTCGCTGACGGCACTAAACGTTCTTCCGCCGGCGCAGCCACCCTTGCCTCCGGCATGACGAAGCTCAGCGGGGGAGCTCAGCGGTTGTCAGCTAACGGCGGCAAGCTCACCGACGGTGTCTCCCAGCTCTCCGGAGGGCTCACAACCTTGTCTCACAAGGGCCAGCAGCTCAGCCAAGGGGCCGATGGGCTGGCCAGCGGGGTGGCGACCTACACCGATGGCACGGGGAAGGTCGTCGACGGCATCGGGCAGCTGTCGGCTGGTTTGACGACGATGGATGAGAAGATCGCTGCGGCTACCGGGAAAATCGATCCCTCCCAGCTCGACAAACTCGCCGGTGGGGCCGGACAGCTTGCTGATGGCATCGACCAGTTCACCGGCAATCTGGTGGGTTACCGCACTGAGATCCGCCAGTACGCGTCGGGAAAGAAAACCGCGGAACTTAGTAAGGAAGCCCTGTCCCGGGGCGAGGCTGACTTCCTGCGTCGATGCATGCGAAGCCACACCGCGCAGGAATGCCACGACCTGGTACCCATCGTCCGCGACGCGATGACCGATGGGTACGCCCTGGGCGTGCGGGCTGGGTCGGGGGTGGCCGTCAAGGCGATGGCGATCAAGGATCCGAACTCTGGCAAGAGCATCGACGACGGCATCGACGAACTTGCTGACGGTTCCTCACGACTGTCTCGAGGGGTCAATGAGTTCACCACACAACTGCGCACTGGTTTGCCGAAGATGGTCAGGCAGGTCACCCGGCTACATGAGGGTATCCACCAGGCCGCTACCGGTGCCCAGGCCTTAGCCAGCCGGTCCCAACAGCTCAAGGCCGGCGGGGTGAAGTTATCGTCAGGGGCCGCGACTCTTGCCCACGGGGTCGACGCCTACACCGCTGGGGTGAGTAAGGCTGCTGGCTCGACGCCGAAACTTCAAAACGGCGTTAACCAGTACGTCGATGGGGTAGATCGTCTCTCCGACGGCCTGGCGAAAGCCGCCACGGGGGCTGGAACCTTCGCGTCGGGGATGACCAAGCTCGACTCAGGAGCCCGGAAACTCACCAAGGGCACCGGCGTGTTCTCCAGCCAGCTGGCAGCCGGAGCCAAGAAGGTGCCGACATACTCCCAGAACGACCGCACCAAGCTTGCCGACGTCGTCTCTGCACCTGTCAACGGGGACGGACCAGCTATCGCGACCTCGGTGGCTGTCGTCGCTGTGCTGCTCGTCCTGGGCGCCTGGATCGCTGCTCTGGCGACCTGGTTGGTGGCCCGGACGGTGCCCTCGGGGGCACTCACCTCCTCACGCTCAACCCTGGGGTTATTGGCCCGGACAATGTCGGTTGGGGCAGTGGTAAGCGTTGCGGTGAGCGGTGGCCTGGCCGTCATTGGTGGTACGGCTCTGGGGCTTTCGGTGCCGAGGTCAATCGGTTTGGGTAGCTTGTTGCTGCTTGTCGGGGTGATGTTCGGGCTGGTCAACCACTCCCTGGCGGCATGGCTGCACGGGCTGGGGCGTCTTATCAGTGTCGTGCTGGTCACCGCCACAGTGGCTGCTGGATTAGCCAGCACAGTTCCCGCTCCGGTGCGCTGGGCCGACGCCGTCTCCCCCCTCAACCCGGCCCTGCGGGTGGTGCAGGCCGTGGTGGCCGGCCAGAATCCCGCGTTTGGGTCCTTAGTGGCCGTCGTGGCTTGGGCCGTGGTGGCTCTGGTGGCCAGCATGGGGGCGGTGGGGCGGCGTCGCCAGACCAGCGCGAAGGCGCTGCTGGGCTCGGGGTAGCCGATCGATCTACAGTGATGCCGTGAACAAACCTTTTCTCGTGGGCCTTGCCGTCGTGGCCAGTACCATTGCAGTGGTCAGCCGGATCAGCTCAGTGAGGAGGGGCTGGATCGACGAGGTCTGGCGGTTCGGTATGGATGGGATCGACGAGCGCGCCGGCGACGAGCAGCGACGCTGACCCTTTTCCTATTCAGTCCGGGCTAGCCCGTTGTCGAGGACCCGGCGCAGAGTCGGGCGGGTAGCCCACAGACCCAGCCGAACCATGCCCGCTCCCGCCACAATGGTGGCGACCGTTACGAGGACCGTTGCTGGCCGGGTGATGAGAGCAATTCCGGTCGCCGGGACGAGCAGCAGCCCGGTGGCAATAATGCCGGTGACCATGGCGAACCGCATCGGTGAGATGACAGTGATGCGTCGCACCTTGTCCTGGGTTTGCAGATCCATCCCGACGACGTCCAACCCCACTTCGACAGATCGACGGTCGAGGATCGCGGAAGCTTGATTGACTCCCACCGAGCAGGCAACGGTGGTGAACGCGAAGATGATGAGGAGGATCACCCCGGTCTGTAGGTCTCCTCCGACGATGCGGGCGGATTTCGTGGCCGGGGGATCGTTGTTGATGGTTTGCATCATTGCGGCTCCGGTGCCTCCCAGCATTCCGACCACGCACACCGCTCCTAGCGAGGCTACCTGGGTCCAGGCGGCGCGCGGGTTCTCCAGCACCTGGCGGGCTGCCACGAGATCGGTGGCATCTTTGGCCCGTTGTAGACGGTGCTGGAAGTACATAGCCAGTAGCTTCGGCCCAATGATGTTGGCGAGCTCGACGACGGCAGCCAGAATGACGGCGATAAATACGTACACGCCGACCATGCCTGTTTGGTGACCGAGAAATCCCAACACGGCCTTAGAAAAGACGATGAGCAGGACTATGGCACCACCGATTGCCAGCCGAACCCACGAGACTGACCGAGGTTGGCTGCGCATTCGCACTCCAAGCGGGGAGACGTCGACCTTACGCAGGCCGATCGCAGAGCTGACAAGGGCTAGTAGCACGAGAGTGAGGATGACTCCGGCCACGGGGATAGGCCTGAGCAGGATTGAATCTGCGCCGACCTTTCCGCCGTTGAAGGAGAGCTGTCCTAGCAGAGGCAGGCACAGTACGTATCCGGTGATGCCCAGGATGGAACCTACAAGGGCTTGTAGCCCGGCCTCGGTCAGGGCCACTACCCGCAACAGGTGGGACGAAGCGCCCACAAGTCGTAGAGAGGACAACCGGTCGTCACGGCGTCGCGCCGATAATCGTGCCGCCGAAGCTGCCAGGGTCATCAAGGGCAGCACCAGCAGGATGACGGCAATTGTCGAAGTCAGCTTGTAGAAGCCAGAGTTGTCTCCCGGTAGGTGCCACATCATGACGGCACCGCCAGTGACGTCGAGGACAATCGTTGCAATGACGCCGAAGGCGACTACCGGCAGCCGCCAGGTGGAGTGGTCAGCGGCCGAGGTACGGAGGATCATGCTGAGGATTGCAACAGTGGTAGGACGTCCGGACATAGCTCCCAGTGGCTCGGGGACGGTGAGGGACGGGATCTTTTGATCGGCGGTTCCCGGTTCGATAGGTGGCGTCATAGTCATGGTCACCACCTCCCATCGGAATGACGTACGTCGTCAGAGACGATCCGACCGTCGTGCAGATGAAGGATGCGCTGGCAGCGGCGGGCGACGTCCTCATCATGGGTGACGACGACGAGGGTGCGTCCCCGCCCGGTCGTCGCCGAAAGCAGAATGGCCATCACTTCGACGGCGGTGGCCGAGTCGAGGGCCCCGGTGGGCTCGTCAGCGAAGACAATCGACGGATCGATTACCTGGGACCGGGCAATAGCGACGCGTTGAGCTTGGCCCCCGGAGAGCTGACCAATCCGACGATCCTCCATGCCGCCTAACCCCATCGATTCAAGCCATTGGGTGGCATACCTGACCGCATCGGTTCGGGATACGCCGTTAAGCATGAGGGGTAGGGCGGTGTTCTCGACAGCAGTGAGCTCAGGTACGAGCATTCCTTGTTGGAAGACGAAACCAAGGGATTGACGGCGTAGCTTTGCTCGGCCTTCGTTAGAGAGGTTTTCGACGTTGACGGTGCGGTCCGGCAGAGCCAGTTCGATACTGCCAGAGTCAGGCGAGAGGATCCCCGACAAGCAGTGCAGCAGGGTGGTCTTGCCTGACCCGGACGGCCCCATGACGGCGACCGACTGGCCAGCTGGGATGGCGATGTCGATGTGATCGAGGGCACGTGTCATCCCGTAGGTTTTCGTCAGTCCGAGGGCGCGCAGGTGAGCACCACGGATGGTTGTGTCAGCGGCGCGGGGATGTGGGCGAGTTGTCGTCAACATGGCATCCACTGTGTTGCTGGAACCCCTCGTCACGCATCGTGCTGGCGAGCGAATTAGCTGGTCCTTCTGTGGTATGAGCGTGTTTGCGGCCGGTTATGCGCAAACCAGATCGGGTCCGGGCAGTCGGGCTCAGCGGGTGCTGTGTCAATCTTGTTCGTGATGAGGGTCAACACCACCCACAGTGGCAGCACCCCGGGTTACGAACGTGATTGCCATGGGTGCGGGTGGGTACATCGGTCATAGGGGCCGGTACCGTTTACGGGGCCAGGCCATGCAGGGAGGCGGGATGGAGATCATTGATTACTTCGGGCTGTGGGAGCATGACAGGAGCTGTGATCCCCAACGCAGGACTCTGGAAGAGGAACGGGAATTCTGGCGTTGTTATGCCCGGGTCTATGACCAGCACGCCGGGGAGACGGGTGGCTCGTTGGCGCAGATCGCAGCCGTAACCGAGATCGTGGAGCCGGGATCTTCGGTCCTCGACGTTGGTGGAGGAACGGGAAGGTTTGCGATTCCGCTGGCACAGCGCGGGTGCCGGGTGACCGTGCTGGATCGATCCGAGGACATGCTAAGTGTCTTGGAAAGTTCTGCCGAGGAGAAAGACGTCGAGATCGATGTCGTTCATCAGGAATGGCCAGCGGACCTCGGTTGCCAGTTTGACAGCGTTATGGCAGCGTGGTCGTTGTACTGGAACCTCGACCTACAGGCATCGCTCCAGGCCATGGTGCGGCAGACAAAGAAGCATCTCATCATCATTGACACCACTGGGTCGCCGACCGTGTGGGATCACGCGCTTGCGGTGGCTAGAGGGGGAGGAATCGTAGCGTCTCAAGCCAGGCATCTGTTGTTTGCCGGGGGTTTGGCACAACTTGGCATACCCGCGGAAATTCGGGTGCTAGAAGAGTATCGAGTTATCGGTGAGACCGAACTGGAGCGCGAGATCGATGCCCACGGTGGCAGCAAGGTAGCTGCAATGGAGTACCTGGACACTCACGCTGTGAGGATTCGAAGCGGTTGGCGTTACAAGCGGACCGTTGGTCTGATCCATGCGCAGGGAAAGAACATTCCAGCACGGAATTTGTGACATATTGCATATAGAGATGCCACTGACTGGCGCGATTGGAAGCTGAAGATGGAGTGGCACGTCCTGCCATGAGTGCACGCTGGTGATCGCGGATTCTATTAATTGGACCATTGCTATGCTTTCCCTGTTGGCGCATTCAAGCGAGCGCGAAGAAACTCTTGTTGGACGTGTGTCCTGTGGGCAAGGTCGTCGATGGGCGCGCGGTTGAAAGGATAATTTGATGGTGCGAAAACGCGTGCGAATGACCGCGCTTATTGCCGCGATGGCGATGCCTATATTCAGTCTTGTTGGTTGTGGAAGTGCTGTCACTGATCCCAGTATTTCGAAAGCATCGACCGTAACGTCGTCGGTGAAGCAGGGGCACACTTCGTATCCTCTGACTGTCACCAGTTGTGGTGTCAGTCAGGTATTCGAATCTGCTCCTAAGCGTGCCGTAACCTTGACCTCCACCGCGACCGAGACGATGCTCGAACTGGGTCTCGAAAAGCGGATGGTTGGAACGGCATATCAACGTAATCGTCCTATTGGATCGCAGTACAAGAAGGTATACGATTCCATTCCGATTCTCGCCTCCGGGCAACCGTCTATGGAAAAGCTCCTCTCTGTTAACCCAGATTTCGTTTATTCGGGGTATCCGGATGGGTTCTCGAAGAGTAATGGACACACTAGAGAGGATCTCAAAAAGCTTGGAATTAAGACCCATTTGAGTCCGGTGGGGTGCTCTGACCAGGTGAAGACCCTCGAAGATGAAACCAAAGAGATTAGGACGATTGGTCAAATTTTCGATGTCAACGATAAGGCGGAAAAGGCTGTTCTCAGGTTCAATTCCAAGGTTAGTAGTGTTAAGAATTCTGTAAAGGGTAAGGATCGTCCCAAGGTATTCCTGTATAATTCAGGCATAGAAGCTCCGATCACTGTAGGTGGATGGGCCTACGCATCAGTGATGATCGATGCGGCAGGGGGAGAGAATATTTTTGCCCATGAGCCGCTGAGATGGGGAAAGATGTCGTGGGAGCAAGTGGCCAAAGCTGATCCAGACATGATCCTCATCTACGACTACAAGACGCCCAGTGTGGATCAGAAGATTAAGACGCTAAAGTCCATTCCTGCTCTTAAGGATACTAAGGCTGTTAAGAACAACGCCTTTCCCGTCATTAGCCTGTCTTTAGCCCAGCCAGGTCCCCGGTCCGCCGAGGGTATTGAGCAACTTGCTAAACAGTTCCATAGCTGATGCTAGATCCGCACAGTGAGGGTGACGATACGTCCGTCAGGTCCATGAGCGACCAGGGTGATCTCGTTGCTATCTTAAATCGCGTTCCGGCTCGGTCCTTGGAGGACGTGACGAGTTACCAATCCGATTTACGTCGGGGGCGTTCGGTGGTTCTCATTCTGGTCTTCGTGGCGGTACTACTTTTCGTTTTGGGTATCGCGCTGTCCATTGGATCGGTCCAGGTTCCATTCACTATGGTGTGGAAGGTTGTGGCTCACCGGGTGTTTCCAGAAGGCGTTATACCGGTCGAATGGACCCCAGCTATCGATCGAATCGTCGCTGATACGCGTCTACCACGGGTACTTCTGGCTGCTGTGGCAGGTATGGCATTGACCACTGTTGGCACGACTGTGCAAGCGCTTTTGCGTAATCCTCTGGCCAGCCCAACTATCCTGGGTGCTTCATCGGGAGCGGCAACGGGGGCCATTGCGGTAATGCGGTTCGGGTTACTCATCGGAGGCACTGTGTCGCTGGGGTTGGCGGCATTCGGTGGCGCATTTTTGACACTTCTTCTCGTAATCATGGTTGCACGCCAACGGCAAACTATGACCGCAGGAACTTTGATACTCACTGGAACGGCTGTCTCGGCTTTGCTGTCGGCGGTTAACAACTTTATGGTGCTGACATCACCCGACCCACAATTGGCCTCACAGGTATTGTTCTGGAGTCTAGGCGGTTTTGGGGCGGCCAAATGGGAGAATTTTTTGTTTCCTTCCGGCGTCCTGGCGATCGGGATAATTCTGTGCCTGGCGCAAGCCTCGAACCTCAATATCCTGCTCGCTGGTGAAGAAAGTGCGGGTTCCCTCGGTCTGAACGTAAATCGATTTCGAACATGGATGTTTGCCGTCGCCGCCGCTATCGTCGGTGTGACCGTTGCAGTATGCGGAGTTGTTGGTTTCATAGGGCTGGTCATGCCGCACATTACGAGGTTGTGTGTGGGGGGCGGATCACCGTAGAACTCTTCCCATCGGGCTATTGCTGGGTGCGATCTTCACTGTACTAGCAGACCTTGGCGCCCGAATGGTTATCAGGCCACAGGAATTGCCGGTTGGTATAGTCACCGCCTTAGTCGGCGCCCCATTCTTTCTTTTTCTCTTGCGTCGTAATGGCGGGAGACGGAAAGATGATTAAAGGTGCGAAGCTTGTTGTCGATAACTTGGGTGTAGACATCGACGGACATTGCATTGTCGATGGAGTCAATTTTTGTGCCCAACCAGGAGATGTTGTGGGAATCCTCGGTCCTAGTGGGAGTGGTAAATCGACGATATTGCGGTCGATCTTTCACTCAAGGAAACCTACGAGGGGGTCTGTAACTTTAGATGGAGTAGACGTCTGGTCACGGGACGCAAAGTGGTCGGCGCAACATATCTGTGTGGTCCTGCAGGAAACACCTGCGGAGTTTCCGCTAACCTGTGGTGAAATTGTTCGGATGGGGAGAGCTCCTCACAAAAGGTCGTGGCAGTCGCTGGGAGCTGGTGATCTCGAACTGTGCCACGCGGCGATGGAGGTTATGGAAGTCGACAATCTTGCAGGATCGTCTTTTTCGAGGATTTCTGGGGGTGAGAGACAGCGAGTGACGATCGCGAGGGCGCTTGCTCAGCAAACCGGCATGATCGTCATGGATGAGCCGACTAATCATCTCGACATCCATCATCAACTCAAGCTGATGCACCTACTCCGTCGTCTCAATGCGACGACGGTAATCGCACTCCACGACATCAACTTGGCGGGTCGCTTTTGTGACACGTTGGTTTTGATGTCGGGGGGAAGCTGCGTTGCCTGCGGTGCGCCGTCGACTGTGCTGTCTCCGAACGTCCTCGACGATGTTTACCACGTGAAGACTGATGTCGTTCGGCAGCCTAACGGAACGGTCCATGTGACCATCCTGTGAGTGATTCGATTATGGGAAGTGTTCTCCCCACGTGAACGTCGAACCCTGCCATAGCGTCGACACCCCGTCGTAGGGTTGTTTCATGATGACCAACGACCGTTCGCTCCCCTCCGATCTTCCCACCCAGTTGCTCATTGACGGAGAATGGGTGGACGCCGAGGCGTCCCGCACCTTCGACGTCATCAATCCCGCCACCGAGAAGCCCCTCGTCGCCATCGCCGATGCCTCTGTTGACCAGGGCACCGATGCCCTTGACGCTGCTGTTCGCGCCCAGCACTCTTGGGCCGACACCGCCCCGCGGGAGCGTGCCGAAATCCTGCGCAAGACTTTTAACCTCGTCACCGAGCGCAAGGATGACTTCGCCCGCCTCATGACCCTCGAGATGGGCAAGCCGCTCGCGGAGTCCTACGGCGAGGTCACGTATGGCTCCGAATTCCTGCGCTGGTTCTCGGAGGAGGCGGTACGCATCCGCGGTGACTACGGCTTGCTGCCGGAGGGCAACATCCGTCAGTTGGTCACCAAGCGTCCCGTCGGTCCGTGCCTATTCATCACCCCATGGAACTTCCCGTTGGCGATGGGTACCCGCAAGATCGCCCCGGCTCTGGCTGCTGGGTGCACTGTGGTGATTCGCCCGGCCTCGGCTACCCCGTTGACCACCTTGCTGCTTGCCAAGACGTTCCTCGAAGCTGGTCTGCCAGCCGGTGTTCTCAATGTCATCACTGGTTTGGATCACGCTGTCACTGACGCCATCCTGGAGGATCCGCGACTGCGCAAATTGTCCTTCACCGGGTCTACCGGGGTGGGTGCAAATCTGCTGGGCAAGGCTGCCAAGCACGTATTGCGCACCTCGATGGAACTTGGTGGCAACGCTCCCTTCATCGTCTTCGACGACGCCGACCTGGACCAGGCCATCATCGGGGCCAAGGGCGCCAAGATGCGCAATATGGGCGAGGTATGCATCGCTGCGAACCGCTTTATCGTCCACGAGTCGGTGGCCGAGGAATTCACCGACAAGATGATCGAGATGATGTCCGGTTTGGTCGTCGGGGACGGGTTGGACGAAAAATCCGAGGTCGGGCCCATGATCACCGAGCGTGACCGCGAAAAAGTTGACGGCCTGGTGCGTTCAGCTATCGAGGCCGGTGCCACCCTGCGTTGCGGTGGTGAGATTCCCGAGGGTAAGGGCTGGTTCTATCCACCGACGGTGCTCTCTGGCGTTCCCGCTGACGCTGAGATCATGCAAACCGAGATTTTCGGGCCAGTCGCCCCGATAACGACCTTCCGCACCGAAGAGGAAGCGTTAGCCCTCGCCAACTCGGTTCCGGTGGGACTGGCCGGGTACGTGTTCACCGGTGACACAGCTCGCATCCTACGGATGGGACAGAAGCTGGAGGCCGGCATGGTTGGTGCGAACCTAGGGGTGTTCTCTAACGCGGCTGCCCCATTTGGTGGCGTCAAGGAGTCCGGACTGGGACGCGAGGGTTCCTACCAGGGTATTGAAGAATTCCTGGAGACGATCTATGTCGCCCTTCCAGCGTGATTCATAGGCCGTGCTCTTAAGGTTGTGGCGGTAGCGTCTGACTCGTGGCCACCTCACGGATCCGATTCGTTGCCGCCGTCGTACTGACGGGGTTGGCGTCGGGACTCATCGGTGGCCTTACAAGCGAACTGTCCCACCTCATTGAGGTCTGCGCCTTCGGTGTGCCCTTCTCCTCGTCGACGACGGGTGTTGGGGAAGTCGTTATGTGGCGACGCCTCGTCGCGCCGATTATGGGTGCTCTCATTGCGGGCTTGACGTGGCGGTGGCTGCGTCCGTTCCCATCGGGGTCGATTACCTCGGTGCGACAGGCCATCGACTCTCCGACGCGGCTACGCCCAGTCGAGACCATCGTTGACGCCCTCGCCCAGCTCGTCGTCGTCGGGTCAGGAAGCTCCCTAGGCCGAGAGGCGGCACCGCGTCAGATGGCTGCCCTGGCTGCCCAAGGGCTATCCGACACTTTCCGAGTCGACGTCGCCACCCGGCGGGTTGTGCTGGCCAGCGCCGCCGGTGCCGGCCTGGCATCGGTCTATAACGTGCCCGTCGCTGGAGCGCTGTACGCCCTAGAACTGACGGTGCGCCCTGATCTTCGCACCAAACGTGGCTGGGGACAGGTGGGAATAGCCGGCGTCATCTCCGTCCTATCAACGGTGACGGCATGGTTGTTGAACCATGACCGCCCCATCTATCGTTCACCAGCCGCCACGGTGACGGGTCCCGGCCTTGGCTGGATGGTTCTTGTCGTTGCGGTTTCCACCGTTGTAGGAGCCGGGATGGGAGTGCTCTTCGGGGAGATGAAACGGCGAGTTCCGGTCACCTCCAGGCTGTGGTGGACGGTTCTGTTGGGATCGGCCGGAGTGACCGTCATCGCTCTGGCGGCACCTCAAGTGGTCGGAAATGGCCAGGTCATCGTCAATCTGGTGCTGGCCCATCCTGTGGCTCCAGCTAGTTTGGTGATCCTGCTCGTCGGCAAGATTCTCGCCACGACGGTGGCATTACGCTCCGGTGCTGCCGGCGGTCTACTCACCCCGTCCCTATCCGCAGGCGCCCTGGTCGGAGCTCTGGTAGCCGTGGTGGCAGGGATCGACGCACCCTCCCAGATCGCCATGATGGTGATCGTCGGTGCTGGATGCGTGTTGTCTATGACCCAGCGTGCCCCGCTCTTCGCCGCCGCCTTCGCGCTAGAACTGACTCGTGCTGGAGCGCTAGGGATCCCGGTCGTTGTCGCAGCGGTGATGCTCGGTTGGACAGGGTTCGTTCTCGTTAGTAGGCGTGGTCTGGGGCTCCACGGACGGATTGGTCGGGCCCCGGGCCATACGTCTGATCCGCGGTAGTGTGAACGCAATGTACCAGCCGCGGTGCGGCGCACCCATATCCAAGGAAGGCACATGACTCAGGACCTGGCTTCAGCAATCGCATTCCAGGTGCGATCGACCTCAGGACGTTCCGTTACTGCGTCGACCCCCATGGAGGTGTGGCAGGGATTATCGGCCTGTGTCGTGGGCCGTATCGCAGATGACTGGCAGGCCACCGACGCTGCGTACAAAGCCGAGCGCCAGGAGCACTACTTCTCCGCTGAATTCCTCATGGGACGAGCCCTGCTCAATAACTTGTCGAACCTCGGACTCGTCAACGAGACCCGCGAGGCCCTCGCCGGTTTCGGTATCGATCTGTCCGAGGTGCTCGAACAAGAACCCGACGCTGCTCTAGGTAACGGTGGCCTAGGTCGTCTGGCCGCCTGCTTCCTCGATTCCTGCGCCACCCTGGAACTGCCTGTTACTGGTTACGGAATCCTCTACCGTTACGGCCTGTTCAAGCAGCTCTTCGACAACGGCTTCCAGACCGAACACCCAGACCCATGGATGGAGGAGGGCTATCCCTTCGTCATCCGTCGTGAAGAGCAACAGCGCATCGTTCGCTACGCCGACATGTGGGTGCGCGCCATCCCTCACGACATGCCGATCACCGGTTATGGGACCCGCAACGTCGGGACGCTGCGGCTGTGGAAAGCCGAGCCGATGGAACAGTTCGACTACCAGGCTTTCAACTCCCAGCGCTTCACTGACGCTATCGTCGAACGGGAGCGCACCTCCGACATTTCGCGCGTGCTCTACCCCAACGACACCACCTTCGAGGGCAAGGTGCTGCGGGTCCGTCAACAGTATTTCTTCTGCTCAGCCTCCCTGCAGGAGATCGTCGACAACTACATCGAGCACTACGGCGAGGACCTTACTGGCTTCGCCAAATACAACTCGATCCAGCTCAACGACACCCATCCGGTGCTGTCCATCCCTGAGCTCATGCGCATCCTCCTCGATGAGCACGGTATGGGTTGGGACGAGGCGTGGGAGGTTGTTACCCATACCTTCGCCTACACCAATCACACCGTGCTGGCCGAAGCCCTCGAGAAGTGGGAAATGCAGATCTTCGATCGCCTGTTCCCGCGCATTTCCGAGATCGTTCGCGAGATTGACCGTCGTTTTCGCGAGGACATGAACAAGCGCGGTGTGGACGGTCAGACCATCGAGTACATGGCCCCGGTGAGCGGCAACCAGGTACGGATGGCGTGGATCGCCTGTTACGCCTCCTACTCCATCAACGGTGTCGCCGCCATACACACCGAGATCATCAAGCGCGAGACCCTCAAAGAGTGGTACGCAATCTGGCCGCAGCGGTTCAACAACAAGACCAACGGCGTCACTCCGCGTCGCTGGCTTAACCAGTGCAATCCGCGTCTGGCGAGTTTGCTGACCGAAGTCACCGGCTCTGACGCCTGGGTCAAAGACCTTTCAGTGCTCGCTAACTACACTGATTCCGTGGACGAGTCGGTCTACGACCGCATCAACGAGATCAAACACGCTAACAAGGTCGACTTCGCGGCTTGGGTAGCCGAGCGTGAGGGCGTCAAGATTGATCCGGACGCTATTTTTGACGTCCAAATCAAGCGACTGCACGAGTACAAGCGTCAATTGCTCAACGCCTTCTACGTGCTTGACCTCTACTTCCGCATCAAAGACGACCCGAGCCTCAACGTTCCGAAGCGGGTTTTCGTCTTTGGCGCTAAGGCCGCTCCCGGCTACATCCGTGCTAAGGCGATCATCAAATTCATCAACGAGGTGGCTCGTCTGGTCAATAACGACGAGGACATCAACGGTCGGATCAAGGTCGTCTTTATTCACAACTACAACGTCTCCCCGGCCGAGCACATCATTCCGGCCGCTGACGTCTCCGAGCAGATTTCGATGGCCGGCAAGGAGGCCTCAGGTACTTCGAATATGAAGTTCATGATGAACGGCGCTCTCACCCTGGGCACCTTGGATGGGGCCAACGTCGAGATCCTCGACGCGGTAGGTGACGACAACGCCTACATTTTTGGTGCCACTGAGGAGCAGCTGCCTTCCCTCAAGCGGGACTACGATCCGCGTTGGCATTACGAGAATGTACCGGGCCTCAAGCGGGTCATTGATACGCTGACCGACGGTACCCTCGACGACAATGGTTCTGGCTGGTTCCACGATCTGCGTCAAAGCCTCATGGAGCCCGGCTGGGAGGTTCCCGACGTCTACTATGTGTTGGGCGACTTCGCGTCCTACCGGGATGTCAAGGACAAGATGGCCGCTGATCATGCTGACGCCCGTGGTTGGGCGCGCAAGGCATGGGTGAACGTCACCAAGTCTGGTCGGTTCTCCTCGGACCGCACCATTCGCGACTACGCCGAGCAAGTGTGGAAGCTGGAGCCGGTTAGGGCTGAGTGAGCTCCGGGGGCTGATAGCGCATCGTGGGGTCCGGGCTGGTCACGGACCGCGTGTGTAGCTGTGTCAGCCCCACAGGGCTTTAGCTGTCACCGTGAGCAGTACCGACCATAGAGCCGATGCCATCGTTCCGATGATGAATTGCTCGATAGCTGCGCTCGACTCCTTGTTGGCTTGCGCCGCGTCCGATCCCGGAGTCGGTTGCGACTTCAGCTCGGCGTAGCGGGCCAGAGTCTTGACGCCGAGGATGACAGCGATCCCGGCTGGGTAGCTGGTGAGGATGGCGATGACGATCCCGAGTCGCTCCAGGTAGCCGATCCACAGACCTCCGCGCAGCAGACCGGTATCCCCGCCGGCCCGGACCCCGGCGGCGCGAAAGATGAGGGAGACGACGTACTTGCCGCCCCACACTGCGGCAATTACGAGGAGGGCGGCCACGATCCTCATGGTGACGGCCATTGCGCCTCCTGAGCCAGGTCGACGGCGAGCTGCCGAATCCCGACGAGGTACTCCCAGCGAGCGCGGGTAAGTCGCTGACTGACGGCCGAGGTGCTGATTCCGAGGGCCCGTGCAGTCTCGTCGCTGCTCATAGACAGATCGTAGAACTTGGCGACATCGCGGGCGGCTGGGCGCAGCCGTCGGGCGAGATCGACGACGACCTGGGCCACTTGGGAGAACCGGCGCATTCCATCGGTGCCGTCGGCAAAGACGTGGATTGCTGCGCGACGTCGTCGGCACTCGTCGATTGCTTCTCGTGCCGATATATAAGCGGGTCCTCGTGCTGCGCGCGTGGAATCGGGCAGCGGAGTGTCGACCTCGCCATGGGAGACTCCGATACGCCATGGTCCCGAACCGGATGTCCACACGGCGTGGATGAGGCTGGCGGGGTCGGTGGTGAGCGCCTGGACTTCGTCACCAGAGGTCCGCTCTGGGGGGAGGACCCATTGTGGGGTGCCGACCGTGTAACCCGTGGGGCTCACCAGCAACCCGGGGGAGGTCAGGGCAGCGAGGAGATGGGGGACCTCGTCGTTGTGGCGTCGACTGTCGACTTGGTCGGCAAGAATGACCCAGGCGAGCATGGAGCGCTCCTTCCCGTGGTGCTTTGGTCTGCCGTCGTTGGTTTAGAGAATAACCTAAATTGTGCGCCGGTAAAGGGTAGAGCCTTATGTGGCTGCCTCGGGGCGAGCGTGTGGTGGCTGTCGAACGGACTTGCCCTGTTGTTGTCCGACCGTGAGGATTCCAAGGCTAAATTGAGCCTTGGAGGGTTCAGCCTGGGATGTCCAGGGGGTGAAGTTCGAGGTCGAACCACAGGTGCCCTGCGGCTTCCATGTGCACTTCGCGGACCGTCGTAGGGGTCGACACGGTGGTGGTCACCTGGTCCAAGGAGTTGTTGATCACTAGCAGTCGGTCACTGTGCGGATAGACGGCGACTTCTGCACGCACGTCGCTGCTGGTCCACGTGGTGAAGGCGTCCTCACGGTGTCCGGCCCAGGCGAGGGCTCGGTGCAGCAACCGGGCATTCTGCGACGAGTATGGGAGTCCGGCCAGGTAAACGGCACGGCCGCAGCCGAACTGGTTGACTGCGAGGTCTACTTGCTCGTGGTGAGCTACCAGGACAGTGGTGGTGGCGCTGGCGCAGAACACGTCGGGAGTGCCTTCTCCCACGTCCAAGCGGCTCGACAAATCGAGGGTGACGAAGTGATGATCGCTGGTGTGCATGGGGCGGTGCGTGCTCAGGCCCCACCCGAGTTCGCGGTCGACACCAAGGACATCGCTGAGCTGGTAGACCGCTCCGCGGGCGGGGTGGGCGGTGGGGTCACCGACGCCGACCAGACCGCCTCCGGCTGCGACAAATCTGCGCACTGCCGAGGTGACGCGCTCGTCGGCCCATTCGGATCCACCACTGAACGCAGTGCCGGCGGCACCGACGTTGATCAGCACCTCAACTCCCTCGGGCACGCCGTTGCGGATGTCGTCGAAGCTGAGAAAGTCCACCTGTAGCGGCAGCCCACTGAGCGACTCAAGGACGCCGAGGTACGAGTAGGCCTGTCGGTAGTGCAGGGCATGGGCGACCATGTGGGTCTGCCAGCTGCGCAGCGCCCCCCAGCAGTTCACGATGGCAACCCGGGGGCCGGTAGCGATGGGTCGCTGACCGGCAGCAGCCGCATGGATAGCGCGGAACTCGTTGACGATCTCTTCCATGCGGTCTACGAATTCGGGGTGCTGGACGGCCAGGCTCAGGTATCCGCCGTAGCCGATCCGGTCCAGGGGAGAGCGCACGATGGCGCGACGTGCAGCTAGCCACGAGGCATTGGCCTCGGTCACCGGATCTCCACCTGGATAGAAGACGTCGGGGAAGAAGTATGGCAGCAGGCGTCCCTCCGTGTAGCGGACGCCGGGGATGTCGGAGATCATTCGGCAGGTAGCCCCACTGCCCACGGATCCGACTACCGCGTCTATTCCAGTGTGCGCGAAATGGGGCCCATAGGGTTCAGTGCCGATCCAGTTGTCGCCTAGGAACATCATGGCCTCGCGGCCGGCGGCATGGACCTGTTCCACCAGCTCGGCCATGCGGGATGTCACGAACTCGTGTTGGAAAGAGACCCAGTCCCGGAAGGACTTGCGGGGTACCCGGAAAGGCGAGTTGTACCAGCCCTCGTCGATGAAGTCCTCGGCCTGCAATGGGTAGCCGAAGCGTTTCTCGAAAGCTTCCATTGCAGGTACCGAGACGGAGGCGGAGTAGCCGAACCAGTCGACGAAGCGCTCGGTTCCATCGGAGCCGTAGACGAGGGTGAAGTGGTAGAAGAAGGTCGTGAAGCGTACTACGTCGACCTGGGGGTTATCGGCCAGCCACTGGTCCAAGGCGTGGCGTACGTGCTGCCAGGTCTGGGGATAGCGGATGTCGTAGGGCGATTCTTTGATCCGTTGTGGATCGTCGGCCCAACCGTTGGTGAGATAGTTATACATCTGGGTGGGGTCCCAGCGCTGCACAGCCAGGAAACCGACGGTGTAGACGTGTCCGGCCTGGGCCTGGTCCATCGTCACGCTCAAGTCGGCTGGGTCAACATGCCATGCGCCGGGGGCGATGACATCCCCGGTGGTGCGATCGATCACCTGCCACCACCGCTCGACATCGCAGTCGGTGTCGGGATACACCTGGTCAACGAACCAATTCGTCATCAGGTCGATCGATAGCTCACCGTCTGCTAGCGCTGGGGTCCGTTCGCTCATCAGGTAGATCCGGGTCAGCTCCCGGGGGTGGGTTTGGGCCCAGTCCTGGTCTCCGCGCCCTACGAAGTAGGTTTGGTAGATCTTCGTGGCGAGCTTATTAACGATCTCCGGTAGTTCGGTGCCGTCGCTGTTGCGCACAGCATCGGCTTGGAGTCGCTCGAGCAGCTCTGCGACCTGCGCATCCATGCCCTTCTCCACGGGCAGGGTCAACCGCCCGGCCCGGCTGGTGGTCTGAGACGTGCTGCTAGACATCGGGCTCCCTCAGCTTAAATGTTCATGTTCTGCCGAAAATATGACATGCGGCCGCGCGACTGTCAATGCTCTCCGGGCCGTCGGTCCCGGATTGGGTGCCTGGTGCTTGAGGAAGAGGAGGTGATGGCGTCAACATTGAGGAACTGATAAAGGGTTGACGAATACACTGTCCAGGGCCGTCAGGGCAGCCCCATGAGCGGAAGAGACCATGCCGAGTTGTGCACCGGCGAGCAGCGCACCCGCGCCTGGATCCAGTCGGCGGGCGGTCAGATCGGCCGCTATCGGCGGAATGAGGAAGTCAGTGAACCAGCTGAAGTAGCCGCCCAGGACGACCACACGGGGATTGAGCATGTCGATGACCACGCTGAGGCCCTCGGCCAGGCTGGTAGCCAGGTCATCGAGGGCATTGAGGACCTGCTGGTCCCCACGGGTTGCACGATCCTGAATTTGGGTGAGTAACCGGTCGATAGGTTGGGCGCCCAGTCGGTCCCCGGTATGCGCCAGGAACTCGGGTAGGCCGACGCGCGCCTCCCAACAGCCTGTGCGGCCACAGTGGCAGGGTAGGTTGCGGGGGTCGAGGTGCAGGTGCCCGACTTCTCCAGAAAATCCCGACCAGCCGCGCATCAGCTGGCCAGCCGCGATGATACCAGCGCCGACACCGATGTCCCCGGATAGGTAGACCAGGTCCCGCACGTCGGAGTCCTCATATCTGCGGTACTCGGCGACCGCTGCGAGTTTCGCATCGTTCTCCACCTGCAAGCTGATGTCGGCGTCCAGTCGCTGGAGCAGCTGAGAACGCAAAGGGACGTCGCGCCAACCGAGGTTCGAAGCCAGGTGGACGGTACCTGCGGGTTGCTTGATCACACCCGGGGCGGACACCATGACCTGGGCCACGTGCCGTCGTGCGCTATGGAGTTGTTCCAAGGTATCCCGCATGATCCCGGCAACTTCGTCGAGGACATCGGAGATGGGTAGCGAAGCCACGTCGAATGGCTGAGCCCGGTCGTATAGCACTGTCCCGCACAGGTCTACAACGCACACGGCGAGGTACTCGGCGTTGATCTCCAGCCCGACACCGCACACACGCGCACCTTCCAGCGTAAGCATGGTGCCGGGGCGCCCCACCGTGCCGTTGCGGTCCGGGCTTCCCTCGCGCACGAGCCCCCTCGCCGCCAGCTCGGCGGCCAGGCTGGTGATGCTGGCTTTGGATAGATGGGTCCGTCGGGATAACTCCGCGCGGGAGATCGGTCCTGATCGCAGGGTTCCAAGCAGGAGGGCAAGATTAATCGTCCTCATCGTGCCATGATCGATGCGTTCCGCACCCACTACTGCTGAATGCATGTCCCCCTCCCCTCTGCCGTCCTATCTCGATAGGGTACCTGCCGGAGTGACTGACAAAACGCTTAGCTCGACTGGCGCTTCCTGTCGGACGTGGCACGTTGATAGATCGTTGAGGTGATGCCATCACTGCCACGCACAATCTTGCGGTCCGGAATGGTCTCAAAGCTTTCACCGATGGCGGCCGCGTCACCTCTCACCGGAGAGGGGGGTAGAACAGCATCAATGCCATAATCTCGGCAATCTCTGAGAACTCATGACATCGATAACATTTCGTGCCAAACTACTGATGACAGGGAGCGCAGGGTCACAGCGGGGTGACCCCGAGCACTCGTTACGCCCTCATGTCCGCGCGAGAGGACTTCCCATGCAACTCACTAGACGAGCCTTTATGGTCGGCCTGGCTGCCTCCGCGGCTACTGTCCCCTTAGCCGCCTGCTCTCCGGGTTCGAGAACCACGGCGTCTACCTCGGGTGGTGCGGGGAAGGCCAGCGGGGTTATCAAGGTCGCCGCTTTCGAGAATGCTTACGGCGCAGCCATCTACAAGCAGGTCGCCGAAGCCTTCGAGAAGGCCACTGGTGCCAAAGTCGAGCTCACCGTCAGTAAGACCATCGATCAGGAGTTGACGCCGCAGGTGGCGGCAGGCAATTTCCCGGATGTCGTGTTTATGGGGGTGGGTGGCAAAACTGGTTTCACTGACAAATTTGTGCAGAACAAGTCGCTGGAACCACTCAATGACATTCTCAAGATCACTAACAAAGGCGAGACCACGACCATCGGCGACAAACTCCTGCCGGGTATGGTGGGCAACCTCACCACCAATCCTTATGATGACGACCGGCTGATGCTGGCGCCGACGTTCATGGCCCCGGCTGGACTGGTTTACAACAAGACCCTCTTCACAAAGAATGGTTGGACGTTACCGGCTACCTGGGACGAGTTCTTCGCTCTGGGTGACGAAGTTAAGGCGAAGGGCGTATCGCTGTTCACTTACCCGACGGCCGGATATTTTGACACCTTCTTCTTTGCGCTGCTGTCGAGCATCGGCGGTGATGACTACTTCAAGAAGGTGATGAGCTACGAGAAGAACATCTGGACAGGCAGTGAGGCCACCCAAGCGCTCAACCTCGTCGGCAAGCTCCTGACGCAGTACACCCTGCCGCAGACGGTCGGTTACGCGAACAACCAGGATTACACCAAGAACCAGGCGGCCCTCATGGCGGACAAGGCTCTCTTCTGCCCTGACGGTTCCTGGGTGGCGGGGGAGATGAAAGACGCTCCGCGCAGCGCCGGCTTCGCGTGGGGGCTCACGACAGTGCCGGCCATGAAGAAGGAAGACCGGCACCTCACCAGCTTCATCGAGAGCGTGTGGATCCCCAGTGGCGCGAAGAATAAGGCCTCGGCGAAAACCTTCATCGCCTGGCTCTACTCCGACAAGGCCACTGGCTTATTCGCCAAGGCTGGTGCAGCAATGCCTACCAAGACCGGAACAAAGGGCCTGCCGGCCGAAGTGGCACCCTTCTATACCGTCTACGATGAGCCAGGCCTCAAGTCGACTATCGGTGGATTCAAGTCCGCCAAGGCCGTACCCGGCATCGACATGAAAACCGCGCTGCTCGACTCGGTGGACTCCGTGGCTAGCGGAAAACTGTCGGTCAAGGACTGGCAGGCGAAGGTCAACGAGGCCAGCAACAAGCTGGGCGGTTACTGACCCCTGATCCCTCTGTGCTGATCATGGATGAATCGAGGCTGTCTTGACTCTTCCCATAGCGACTGTTCCAGCCGGCCGCCGGGCCCGCCGCCGCACGCCTATGGGTGGTGGTGGCCCCTTTGCTGCATTGTGCATTCTGCCGGCGCTGGTCCTTTATGTACTTTTCCTCGTCTATCCGACGCTCAACGTATTCCGTATGTCGTTGTTCGACTGGAATGGGCTGGGAAATGCCCCTAGCTTCATCGGGCTAGACAACTTCGCCGCCCTCATCCACGATCCCGCTTTCGTCCGGGCGTTTGAGAACACATTGTTTATCCTCGTCGTAGTGAAGATTGTGACCATTTGCAGTTCCATCTTTATCGCGGCGGTCCTCACTCGGGAGACCTTGGTGGGAGCTGGCTGGTACCGGTTTGTGCTTTACCTGCCGTCGGTGCTGTCCATCGTCGTCGTGGCAGCCATCTTCTCGGCAGTTTTCGATCAAAACAACGGACTGGTGAACGGCCTCCTGCAAGCGCTGGGACTGGGACACGGGCCAGTCTGGCTCGGCGATCAGAACGTGGTTATGTACTCCGTTGCCATCGCCATGGTCTGGCAATCGCTCGGCTACTACGTGGTGCTCTACATGGCCGGCATGTCGTCGGTGCCAGTCGAGATCTACGAATCGGCCTCGCTGGATGGTGCCGGGCGGATGACTCAGTTGGGATCGATCACCATTCCCCTAATTTGGAGCAACATCCGTACCACCCTCACCTTCTTCGTGCTGAGTTCGGTGAATCTCGCCTTCGTGCTGGTTAAGGCTCTGACTGATGGTGGGCCCAACGGTAGCTTGGAGGTGCTGCTCAATTACATGTATAAGCAGGCGTTCACTAACTCAGCTTATGGTTACGGTATGGCGATTGGCGTGGTGACCTTCCTGTTCTCGTTCCTCGTCGCGATGCTGATCAGCCACGTGACTCGCAGAGAAGTTCTTCAGTACTAATGAGCGCCGTCCCGACCCCCTCGCGTGCCGACCGGCGCTACCGACTGGCCGCCCACGCCCTTCTAGTGATCATCAGCATTCTCATCATCGTCCCGGTGGCCTGGGTCGTCATGGCCGCCTTCAAGACGAAGCCCGAATTCTTCGGCAGTCCGTGGCGGCTGCCCGACGGACTGCACTGGCAGAACTTCGTCGACGCCTTCATCACCGCCAAGATGGGCATCTACTTCACGGATTCACTATTCGTGACCGTGCTTGGTCTGGTCTTCTCACTGAGCGTCGCAATCCCTGCAGCCTATGCCATCGCTCGTGTCCCCTTCCGAGGACGGGCGCTGGTAGAGGGCTTCCTCATGGCCGGCCTGTTCATCAACGTCAACTACATCGTCGTCCCGATCTTCCTCATGTTGTTGGGCTGGGATCAGGCGCTGGTATCCTGGCTACCGAACGGTTTCTTCATCGACAACCTCGCGGTGCTGGCTCTGGTCTACGCTGCCACCAGCCTGCCGTTCACTGTTTACCTGCTAGTCTCGTTTTTCCGCACCATCCCTGCGATCTACGAGGAGGCCGCAGCACTGGATGGGTCGAGCAGACTGCGCACAATGCTGTCGATCATGGTGCCGATAGCACGCCCAGCCATCTCCACGGTGATCCTGTTCAACTTCCTGAGCTTCTGGAACGACTTCATCATCTCTCTCACCCTCATCCCCGGAGAGCATAAGACCTTGCAAGTGGGTCTGCTGAACCTGTTCCAGGCTCAGCGGGCGGCCGCCGACTATGGTCGCCTCTACGCCGGCATGGTCATCGTGATGGTTCCAGTGCTTTTGCTCTATGCCACCATCCAAAAGCGGCTAGTCACTGGCATCGGTGGCGGCGGACTCAAGTGAGAGGAATTGGTAATCCGTGTCTGACAAGGTGTCTCAAGTGTTCGGGTGGCTGGCGTTTGCGCTGGTACTGGGCGCATGCGTCGTCGTCATGGTGGCGATGCGCACTACGGGATGGGTCCAGGCAGGAATCATGGCTCTTGCCCTGGGCGTCGTCATCGCCGTGCTCGGTGTCTACAACCGCCGATACGTGTGACATGTCCGCGAGCGGCTTCTCCCCGCCTCTGACCGGTCGGGCACCGACAATGGCCGACGTGGCCAAGAGGGCTGCCGTGTCGCCCCAAACGGTGTCGCGGGTGGTTCGAGGCCAAACGAACGTATCCGAGGTAACCCGACTCAAGGTGGAATTGGCGATCGACGAATTGGGCTACCGGCGCACTGGCATCGCTCGAGCGCTGGTGACCGGGCACACGATGACGCTAGGGGTCCTGACCCAGGGCTCGGTCGCTTACTCCCGTGCTGCCTACGTGGACGCTATGACGTCGGCCGCCCGCCGCCACGGATATTACGTGGCCGCAGCGTCGGTGACGTCGACTGCCCCCGAAGCGGTGTGTCAGAGCATCGAACACCTGCGTCAGCAGGGAGTCGACGGTATCGTCGTGGCGGTCCCGGTTTATGACGTCGATGCTCTCGCGCAAGCGGCAAGGGGGCTACCTGCTGTCGTATTTGGTGGCTCGTCGAGCGAGGCGGTGCCGGATGGCTTCTCGGACGGCACTGGGCACCACGCGGTGTGCATCGACCAGGAACAGATAGGTGTACTAGCCACGGAGCACCTGCTGGAACTTGGGCACGACACCGTATGGCACGTTGCCGGACCCAGCACTTGGGCCGACGCGTCGGGCCGTCAGGCGGGCTGGGCGGCGACGCTGGCCAAACACGGGCGTCCCGAGCCGCCGGTGCTCATCGGTGACTGGAGTGCCGAGTCCGGCTGGAGGCTCGGGACCCTGCTGGCTCGGATGGAGGAGGTAACGGCTATCTTCGCGGCGAGCGACGACATGGCTTTCGGGATTCTGCGCGCTCTGGTTGACCGAGGCCGACGTGTACCCGAAGATGTGTCGGTGGTCGGCGCCGACGATGTGCCGCTGGCGGCCTTCGCTCCGGTTGCACTGACCACGGTGCGCCAGCCCTTCCAGGCTCTCGGGACTGCCGCTATCGATCTGCTTGTCGACATGGTCGAACGACCCGACCGAGAGCACCACGGCGTGTTGATGGAGCCGGAACTGGTGCTGAGATCATCGACTGCGCCGCGTCATGCTGGCTGAGTCATGGCGTCTGCACTACCGCTCACCTGCAGCGAAGTGGGAGGCTCACGGGCTGCCGATCGGCAACGGCCGTCTCGGGGCCGTCCTACGGGGGGACATCGCACGTGACGTGGTGCAGTTCAACGAGAACAGTTTGTGGGCGGAGTCCAACAACTACGATAACGGCCTGTGCGGTGTCGCTGACGACGTTTTCGACACTTCGATGCACGGTTTCGGGTGTTACCTCGACTTCGGTCGAGTGACGATCAGCTTCGCCGATCTCGATGAGTCGACCGTTAGTGGCTACGAGCGCGCACTGGACCTGCGCCATGCCGTGGCATATGCCTGTTTCGATGCTGGTGGCGTGCGGCACCAGCGTTCGGCCTTCGCGAGTCGTGAGACAGACGTCATCGTTTTGCGGTATTCGGCATCGGCACCTTTCGGGTGCACGGTGAGACTCGAATCGGCGCAGGGGGTGCCTTCGCGCGTAGCTGGCGACACATCCGTTGTCTTCGATGGCGTACTGGGCAACGGGCTGCGCTACTGCGCGAGCTTGGTCCTCCTGGAGTGCGATGGCCGGTCGATAGCCCATGGCGATCGAATCGTCGTCGAGGACGCGACGACATTGGCGCTCGTTCTTGACGCCGGTACCGACTACGCGTTGAGTGCCGTAGCCGGGTGGCGTGGCGTTAACCCACGGCCGGTCGTCGACGAACGAATCTGCTCGGCTACGGCCCTGGGATGGGAGCGGCTGCACGACGCTCATGTCACTAAGTTCTCAGCGGTGATGGACCGGTGTCGCCTGCGCTGGGGTCGTCCCGTCCCAGAACTCGATGCGCAGCCCACTGACGAACGGCTGCGGCGCTATCGTGACGGAGCCGCCGACGTGGGCTTGGAGCAGCTCGCTGTCGTGCTGGGTCGCTACCTGCTCGTGTCCTCGTCGCGGGCGGAGGGGTTGCCGGCCAATCTGCAAGGCCTGTGGAATGACAGCAACGATCCTGCTTGGGGCAGTGACTACCACACGAACATCAATGTTCAGATGAACTACTGGGGCGCGGAGGTAACCGGCCTGGGCGAGGAGCACATGGCCTTGCTGAACTTCGTGGAGGAGGTAGCTGTCCCTAGCCGTTCCGCTACCCGGGCGATGTGTGGCCCCGATGTCCCCGGCTGGACGGCGCGCACGTCCCAGAGCCCGTTGGGGGGCAATGGGTGGCAACCCAATACCGTGGCGAGCGCCTGGTACGCCCACCACGTCTACGAGCACTGGGCCTTTACTCGCGATGACGAGTGGCTACGTACTCGGGGTCTGCCGATGCTAGCTGAGATCTGTCGTTTCTGGGAGCACCAGTTAGTGGAACGTGACGACGGGATGATCGTCGCGCCGGCAGGATGGTCGCCCGAGCACGGCCCACGCGAGGACGGGGTAGCCTACGACCAACAGATCGTATGGGACCTGTTCACCAACCTGCTGGAATGCTCGCGGGCCTTGGGCGTCGAGGACGACCTCTACTATCGGGTGGAGCGCCTGCGAGACCGGCTGGCGCCCAACCAGGTGGGCTGCTGGGGCCAACTGCAGGAGTGGCAGGACGACCGGGATGATCCCACCGAGCTGCATCGCCACACCTCGCATCTCTTCGCCGTCTATCCCGGGCGCCAGATAACCACAGACACACCCGAGCTGCAGGCGGCTGCGCTGGTGTCCCTGAAGGCGCGCTGTGGGGAACCTCCGCCGGTGGCGGGTGCACCTACCGTGGCACCATTTCGCGCTGAGATGGTAGTAGGCGACAGCCGACGCTCATGGACGTGGCCCTGGCGTGCCGCGCTCTTTGCTCGCCTCGGGGACGGATACCGGGCCGGTGAGATGGTGCGCGGGTTGCTGACCTACAACATGTTGCCGAACCTGTGGACCACTCATCCGCCCTTTCAAGTGGACGGCAACCTAGGGCTGGTAGGGGCCGTCGCGGAGATGCTGTTGCCGAGCCACGACGGTCGGATTCGCTTGCTTCCCGCTCTGCCACCGGCATGGGAGGCGGAGGGCGAGGCGATCGGTCTGCGGGCTCGCGGCGGCTATCGCGTCTCAATGCAGTGGCGCGACGGCCAGGTTATCTGGTTCGAGATCGTGGCAGACCGCGGCCATGCCGAAGACGTCATCGTCGTGGTCAACGGGCGCGAACACCGGATCCGCCCTGATAAACGCTGATAGAGGTGTCTATAACTGTGCGGTCGCAGCGACGGAACCATCCATCAATGGCCTATGCAGCAGGGTATGTCACGCGGGAGTGAGGCTCCCATCAGTGACCATCAGATCGAGGCCGCCACTCATGCGCTCCACCTTATCGGTACTCCGTAAGCCGACGACGAGTGGCTCCTCCACCCAGCGGGTTATCTCACCGAGGCCCCGTCTCTCCGGCGCTGTGGCAATCCTGCCGGGGAGGACGCCAGCTGTCACGACGAATGGCAGTCGTCACAGTGACGCACATGATTGCCACAGTGGACCGCAGTGTTGTCGGCGCCATCCATGGAAGGATGGGTACCACCCGACACAGATCAGGAGTCGTCATGTCCAAAAAGAAGAAGGTCGGCATCCTCACCGCAGGCGGTGATTGCCCCGGGCTCAACGCCGCTATCCGCGGATTTGGCAAGGCTGCCATCCGCCAGCACGACATGGAGCTCATCGGTATTCAGGACGGCTTTCTTGGATTGGCAGGGAACCGCACCATCTCCCTTGACCCGCGTGCCCTCTCAGGCATCTTGACGGTCGGCGGGACCATCCTGGGAACTAGCCGTGACAAGGTCAATCACATGATTATCGACGGCGAGGAACGGGATATGGTCCCCACCATCGTCGAGAATTACGAGAAGCTGGGACTTGACGCTTTGGTGACTTTGGGTGGCGGTGGCACCGCCAAGAACGCGTACAAGCTCGCTAAGGCCGGGCTGAACGTCCTGCATCTGCCCAAGACGATTGACAACGACATCGTCGGAACCGACGACTCCTTCGGGTTCTCGACAGCACTGGAGATTGCCACGGAGGCCATCGACCGGCTGCACTCCACCGCCCATTCCCACCACCGCATCATCCTCGCTGAGATCATGGGCCACCGTGCCGGCTGGCTGGCCCTCGGCTCGGGTATCGCTGGTGGCGCTGACGTCATCCTGCTGCCCGAGGTGCCCTACAAGCTGGACTCCATCGTCCAGGCGGTGGAAAACCGGCAAAAGCAGGGGTTGAATTTCTCGGTCATCGCGGTGGCTGAGGGAGCTCGCGATGAGGCTGATTCGGCCGCGATGGCTGGAGCTCAGGCCCTCGTTGACGCTTCCAAGACCTCCGAGACAAAGGCGGCTGCCAAGAAGGCCAAGAAGGACCTTGAGCATTCCATGCGTGACAACACCCTCAAATTGGCTACTCAGCTTGAGGAGGCCACCGGGCTGGAATCGCGAGTCTCGATCCTCGGCTATGTGCAGCGCGGTGGTATCCCGTGCGCCCACGACCGTCTGCTCGCGACCCGGCTGGGAACCGTGGGTGCCAAGCTCGTTGACGACGGCGAGTTCGGCATCATGGTCGCCGCTCAGGGCGGAGACGCCGCGACCGTTCCGTTGAAAGACGTCGCTGGCAAGGTTAAATACGTACCTGCCGACCACCCATGGGTTAAGGCGGCCCGACAGGTCGGAACCGGTCTAGGCGACTGAGGTTCTGTCCCCTGGCCCCCTCAAGGGCATCCGTCACTCAGGTGTGCACCACACACCGGACTCCGGGGTTAGCGTCGATAGTCGCGGCCTGCCCCGTCACACCCTCGACGACTCCGCAGTGTAGGGAACACACCACCTGGGGGTGATCGCGGGCCAGGTCGAGAAAGGGACAGTGGCGCAGCACGATGCCGCCCTCTTCTGCGGCCGGGGAGAAGCCCATGTCATCGAGCACTGCGATGAGGTCGCCGCGGCGATGCCGACCCCAACGCTGACCAATGCGCATGGCCATAGCTGTCGGGTTGTTACTGATGGCGACCTCGTCGACGAGCATCTGAGCTAGCAACCGATAGGCCCGCGGCCCTTCATCGCTGACGAGGGTAAAGACGGTGTGCGGGCGCCCCCGGGTCGCCCGATGTCGACGTGTTGCCTCCACTCGTCTCTGCTCGACGAGACGGTCGAGGTGAAATCGCGCCGTCGAGGGATGAATCCCCAGATCGGAGGCCAGTTCGGCGCTCGTCGCTGAACCGCCACGTCGTCTCAGGGCGTCGGCGACCTCGTCGATACGCTTCTGTGACCCCGGATCGACCAGGCTCGCGGTGTCATCGTGCCGAGTGCTCATGTCGTCACCTCAATGAATCCTTTAGCGCCACGCTCCATCTCCACGAAGAAATGGTTAACAAAGGTGTAGCGTCCTGGCTCCTCAAAGACCATCTCGACAAAACCGCCCTGGGCGCTGGCCAGGTCGAGGGCTTGGCAGCCGCCACCTTCCGGATTGCCACGTTTAAGGGTGTAGGCGCCCTCCTTAAAAACAGTGTCGAACTGGGTTCCGACGACGTGGAAGGAACACCCCCGGCTTGGACCAGCCGCGAGCACCCAGATGCGCACTCGCTCACCGACCCGGGCTTTGAGGGGCTCAAAGACGTACTGGTTGGCGTGACCGTTGAACATCGTCAGATCAGGGGTCTCGTTGGCAATCTTGGCAGTATTAACTTCCGCCCCATTGTGCTCACTGAGGTAAGTCTCCGACTGCACCAGGTAAAACTCCCGATCAGCCCGAGGCAGGTCGTGGGGCGGCACGATGACGGCACCGAACATGCCTGCTGCAATATGGGCCGACATTGGGGCGGTGGAGCAATGGTAGAGCCAGATCCCGGCGCGATGCAGGGTGAAGTTGTAGTCCAACTCCTGCCCCGGAGCGATGGTGCGCATGACCCTGGTGGGGGAGACAGTACCGGCGTGAAAGTCCAAAGAGTGACCCATAGTGCCCCTGTTGACCAGATGGACCCTCATCTCGTCGCCGATGCGCGCGTGGATAACCGGAGCCATGTAACGGCCGTTGTAGGTCATCGCGTCGATGGTGGTTTCGGGGGCGATCTCCTGCACCGACTCCTGGGCGATGAGCGTCATCCGGTGAACACGTCCGGTCATCAGTGGTGGTAGCACTGCATCTCGGGTCCTGAAATCCTTGCCTGGGGCCTTGGCCAAGTCGATCCTGCGACGGGGATCGGCGGTATCGACGTGGTCGTCCCGGTCGTGTACACCGGACATGCCGGCGACCTGTACGTCGAGTACCATTCCCATCGATTTGTGTCCGACGATGGTGCACCAGCCCTCGGTTGGCCCGGTGATGACCCCGACTTTGACGGTGGCGTGGTCTCCGGGGGCGAGGCGTGGTGAGTGAGCCCCGTTGGCGAATTGAAGGTCGTGGACCTGGTTGGGGTCTTTGTTGGTGATCTCGACGACGAGCTGGTCACCAGCCGGAACGGTGATGGTGCTGGGGTGGTATTTCATCCCCTTGGCAGTGATGTTGACTGTCGTGGTGTGACCGGTGGGGGCGACGTGCCCGACGACCGCTGCCGAACCGTTGGTGTCGTCGGTGGGTGTGGTCTGGTCGAGATGGTGACCGACCGCGGCCGCCGTCAGGGCAGTGGCCAGACCGGCGAAAGCCCCGACGAAGGAGCGGCGATTTGGGGGAGCGGTGGGCGCAGGCTCGGCGGGTTTGCTGGTGGCAGAGCGATCTAGGGAGGCGACGGGCGCAGCCTGGGCCGGTCCATTGTCGGGATCGGGGGCTTCGCCTATCTCCGAAGCAGCCTTTCGAGCCGCCATCTGGCGTCCCTTCTCTTTGAGCATGGGCACTCCGGTGCGCACCATCGCCGCAGTCGCCGGCAGGAAGGTGGCCAATCCGACGACGGTCAGCACCATGCCGATGCGACGGGTCCAAGTGCCCATCGCGAGCACCCACAGCAACAGGCCGGCGTTGGTGATCGTGGCGCGCAGTGCTCCGTAGGCGTGCATCTTGGCGTTGGTGGCTCGGACGATCTTCGGCCCGCCGCCCATGACCATCGGCATGAGGTAGCTCATCGCGCCGATGAGGAGTTGGAGCAGGAATCCGACGATGACGGGTACCGACAGGGTGAAGATGTCGTCAGCGAGCAGCCTGGTGCCGTTGGAGGCTAACTTCCATGCCAGCCAGACGAGCCACACCAGCATCCAGCAGATAGCGGCCCCCATGGTGAACCCGGGGAAGTCGCGCGGCGGTCTGTGGACAGAGCAGGCCACCAGGTCGCCCAGCACGATACAGATTCCGACGATGTGGGCCGTCACGCCGAGGGCAGCCAGCCACCACAACCCGCACAGGGCGCCGGTGGTTGTCGCCGCCACCGCAACGAACATGACGCACAGGGAGATTTTCCCGTGGCGATCTTGGGCGGGCTGCATCTTGGTGCGCAGCACCGTCGGCCACAAAGTGATGAGGGTGCCGACGACGGTCAGACCGACGAAGCCGAGCAGGTTGAGCGCCTGGTGGGCCACCAATAGACGAGTTCGCCACGGCTCGGTGGGGGAGAAGGCCATGATCGCGCCGAGGGTCGCCCCCAGTGGCAGTAGACATGCGGCCGCGCAGTAAAACCACACCGTCGAGTCGAACCGCCCCGGCAGAGCGTGGCGGACTTGGTGGCCTAGAGCGAAGGCGTACCAGGTCAGCGTCGATCCTATGACGGCGGCGCCGGTGACGGTTATCCATGGCCAGGTCACCACCATGCCGATACAGGTGATGACGATGCCGACTGCGAGCAGTCTGATACGTAATACCTGACGACTACGGTCAGTGTCGGTGAGGTTGTTGTGCAGGATCGCCTCGGTGAAGTATTGGCCCCACACCATGATCGAGGTAGTCGCTACGCCGAGTGTGACCATGTGCACCAGCAGCCAGCGTGACTGCGGAATCCACGGGTTCGCAACCGCCACGATGAGCAGGGCTACTAGCCACCCTGATACCGGACGTGACGCTTTACGGTGCCAACTGCGCTTATTCGTGTCGGGTTTGCGACCGACGGGCGCGGATGTGATCTCAGGCATGGTCCTCTCCTGACCGGGAGCGTGGAGTAGATTTCAGGTGCGTTCTGGCCCTGGTGCGGGGCTGGATATGGGTGGCGATGACAGCTACCAGGGTCAATAGGCTGAGTACGTTGACGGTCCCGCCCGCCTGCACCGCGGCGGAACGGTCCAAACCGTCGCCGATACCGATGCGCACCAGCAGGGAGGCCTCCAACAGGAAGGCTGGGAGCCAGAACCACGTCGTCCATTCCAGCCGGACCTGCAACACGGCGGGCAGGATGATGGGGGCGTGGCCGAGGATCATCCCTATGGTGAATCCGAGGAAGAGCGAGTGGACGACGGCGTCATACCCATTTCGGGAAGTGGGTGGTCCTTGAATCGTGCAGACGATACCGGCTGTTGCGAGCCACAGGTAGCCGATCATGAGCAGGGTGCCAATGTAAGCGGCCTGGCCGCCGCGTCTCAGGCCGCCACGGGCAACGTCATGGCGGCATAACCACACCGCCAGTCCGATGAGTACCACACCGAGTACTCGCCATCCGATCGCCGGGCTGACCACCGAGACGAGTAGGGCTGCTACCACCGCCAGGCACAAAGCTGACAAGGCGCGATTACGCGCCATCGTCAGTCGTGACAACTCCAGCCTCTCCCCACAGATCGTCAGGATCATGTAACAGGCCAGCCATCCGACGATCTGGGAGACGTGTGCCCCGGTTGTCAGGAGGGCAGCGGCCCCGGCGGCGCAGAAGGCTCCAGCGCCCTGGATGACGACGGCGTCGTCGTGACTGCGCCGCCATAGGGGGACGTAGATGGTCAGCAGCCCCAATTGGGCAAGAGTGAGCAGAGCAAGCCCGGCGCGGGCGGAGTCGAAGGGCAGAGGCGCCAGCAGGACGATGACGCCAAACCCGGACATGGCCGGGACGAGGTAGGCGAGGCGATGGCCGAGGGCCACCGCACGTTCCAGACAGATGACGGTCCCAACGAACCCGAGCACCATGAGGGGTCCATGCCACTTGGATAGTCGCGTCGACATCACCGGTGACCACACTCCGAGTAGTAGCAGGGCGCCGTCGAGGCCGGCAAGTAGAGAGATACCGGCTCCGACCATGAGCCAGGCGCGGTGCGATCCGGCGGAGGAAGTAGGCACAGGAGAATCCTTTTTCGGCTATCGTATCCTCAAAATACTATGTGCGCCGAGGCCCTTTCTACCTATTCCACCTGGGATGGCAGGAGTAAGTAGGGTCCTTGGTTGATGTGGTTCAGAGTGTGCAGGCATGGGTTGATCTTGCCCGTCAGGGGTCAGGTTGTCCATCATGTAGAGGCGTGCTAGCATATCCTAGATACGTGGTGTCCATAAGGAGGTGGGCTTATCGCCATTCATCCCGTGCCAATCTTGTAGTTTACGGTTGTGCTATATTCGGAATGATGGCTATCTTCTGGTATCTATGGAGCGCCATTTACTGGCTTACATGAAACCTCTGTTTCTTCGCCTTTAATGACCCTATTGTTACGTATGTGGTCAAAGACGGGTGTGCGAGTTTAGATGACAAAACAACATATATTAGTTAGGAGTAAAGTTGACTGAGATCCGGATCGAAGAAGATCTTCTTGGGAAACGGGAAATCTCGAATGAGCACTACTATGGAATTCATACTTTGCGGGCTTTAGAGAACTTCCAAATATCACGCGGATGTATGAATGACGAGCCTGACTTCATTCGTGGAATGGTTCAGGTAAAGAAGGCAACAACTCTGACGAATAAGCAGTTGAAGGTTCTCCCGAGTGATGTCGCTGACGCCATTGTCGCTGCATGCGATGCGATCTTGGATGATGGGCGCTGTATGGACCAATTCCCGACTGATTCCTTCCAAGGAGGAGCGGGAACCTCGATCAACATGAACACCAATGAGGTTGTCGCCAATTTGGCCCTCGAAATGTTGGGATACCCGAAAGGCACCTATGACGTCATCCACCCCAACGATGATGTCAATAAGTCCCAGTCGACTAACGACGCTTACCCCACCGGGTTCCGGCTCGGGGTGTACGCTTTGCTAGAGGGGCTGAAGCGAGCCGTCGCCGACCTCGCAGACAGTTTCGATGCCAAGGCCGAGGAATTTGCCGATGTACTGAAGATGGGGCGTACCCAATTGCAGGATGCCGTCCCCATGACTTTGGGTGAGGAGTTTGACGGGTACGCACACAACATCCGTGCTGAACTGGACCGGCTTGATATTGGAAGCGATCTTCTCGTAGAGGTCAACCTGGGCGGCACCGCCATCGGAACTCGGATCAACACCCCAGACGGATATGCTGAACTTGCTGCTGAGAAACTGGCCGAGGTGACCGGATACCCGATTCGTCCCTCCACCAACCTCATGGAATCGTCTTACGACAACGGCGCCTACATTGCTGTCCATTCTATTATCAAACGCCTAGCAGCGAAGATCTCCAAGATCTGCAACGATTTACGATTGCTTTCATCTGGACCGAGGGCTGGGCTCAAGGAAATCAACCTTCCAGAGATGCAGGCGGGATCGTCCATCATGCCGGCGAAGGTGAATCCGGTCATTCCCGAGGTCGTCAATCAGATCTGCTTCAAAGTATTTGGAAACGATGTCACCGTCTGTTTCGCTGCCGAGGCCGGTCAGCTAGAACTTAATGTGATGGAACCGGCGCTGTCGCAAGCAATGTTCGAGTCCATCCACCTGCTGACCAATGCCTGCGACACGTTGCGTAGCAAGTGCATTGACGGGATCACCGCAAATGTGGAGCGGTGCCGGGAGTATGTCACCAATTCCATCGGTATCGTGACCTACTTGAATGATGTGATTGGACACCATCAAGGCGATCTCATTGGCGAGGAAGCTGCCCGTACCGGAAAGTCAGTTCGTGAGGTCGTCCTCGAACACGACCTCATCCCGGAGGAAAGGCTGGACGAGATCATGTCGACCCAGAACTTCCTGCACCCCCGGTATTCCGGACGTACCTACGAGCCGAGTGACCGCGGTCTCCCGGAGGATCCCAGGACATTCGTGTCCGAGCGTTGCTGACAGCGATGATGCTCTTCATTCAACTGGCCGTCGTCCTACTATTCATCTTCCTGGGGGCACGCAAGGGAGGACTTGGCATCGCCTATGCAGGGGGTGCCGGCGTCATCGTCCTGGGATTACTCGGCTGCAAGGTCGACCCAGGTACTGGTATTCCGTGGGACGTCATTGGGGTCATCATCTCAGTGATTTCTTGCGTGGCGGCGATGGAAGTAGCCGGCGGCCTAGAACTGCTGGTGATGCTCAGCGAACGGATATTGCGGCACAACCCGAAGAGAATCACCTTCCTGGCGCCCACCGTGACGTTCTTCATGACCGTGTTGTGTGGTACCGGACATGTCGCATTCGCCACTCTTCCCGTCATTGCGGAAGTGGCGAAGGAACAGAAGGTGAGACCCTCACGCCCACTATCCATCGCGGCGGTGGCCTCGCAGATCGGCATATGTGCCTCTCCGATTTCGGCGGCGATGGTGGCGATGGCGGCCATTGTTGGCCCTTTGGGGGTTTCGTATCCGAAACTGGTCCTGGTCTCGATCGTTGGGGGTTACGTTGGCTCGATGATTGGTGCGGTTGTTTCCTCAAAACTCGGATGCGAGTTGGAACTCGACCCGGTCTATCTACAGCGACTGGGAAAGGGCCAAATCTCGCATCGGGAGGCGGGCAACTACAACATCAAGCCCTACGCAAGGCGTTCGCTGATAATCTTCGTGGTATCCCTGGTCGTGGTGATGGCTTATGCCGCTGCCATCACCGCCGTGGACAAGCCCCCGCTGCCGCGAGGCGCCGCCATCATGACGTTTATGATGACTGCCGCCCTCGTCATAGCCACCCTGTGTAAAGTCCCGCTTAACGAGATCACTTCCCAGGCAACCTATAAAAGTGGCACCTCTGCTGCCATCTGCGTGATGGGGGTCGCTTGGCTAGGCAACACCTTCGTGAGTTCAAACATCGACACCATCAAAGCTGCCGGATCGGGAGTCATCCACTCGGCACCGTGGCTGTTGTTCGTGGTGCTATTCCTGGCTGCATCGTTGCTCTACTCGCAGGCCGCAACCACGGTTACGTTCATGCCGGTTGCTGCGGCTCTTGGGCTTCCAGCGTCGGTCCTGGTCGGATGTTTCGCGGCGGCCTCGGCGCTGTTCCTGCTACCCACGTATCCCACCGTGGTGGCTGCGGTCGAGATGGACGATACCGGGACAACGAGGATCGGAAAATACATCTTCAACCATTCGTTCTTGATCCCCGGCATCGTCTCGATATCGGCTGCCTGTTTGGCTTCCTACGGGGTGATGCTCGTAGTCGGATGAATGCCGCCATTCGCACAATCCGTTGAAGTACCCAGTGTGAAAGCGCGTGGGTGGGGCTCAGCCTTGGAAAAGGCTCAGCCCCACCCACGCATTTGGGGGCTCAGATAACGTTCACCGGGTGGTCGGGGTGCTTGTCCAACCACCCTTTGATGAAGGTGCAGTCCGGACGCACCGACAAGTTCTGGCAAGCAATGTCGTCGAGGGCGAAGCGCGCCAGAGCGCTGCCGACACCTTTGCCACTGAAGGCTTCGAATGTTTCGGTATGGGGCATGACGATGACATCCCCCTCGCGTCGGAATTCGGCGAACCCAGCGAGTTCACCGCCGATATAAGCTTCGTAGCGTGACTGCTGGTCGTTTTTGGTGACGGTGGTTTCACTCATACACCCCATTGTCGGGTCATCGTCCCTGGGTTCTGCCTTTCTTGTACAGACTTTCTCCCGTGGCGTTATGAGCTTGGAGATGACCTTGTTGGGGGGCAATCTGGAAGAGAGCACTCAACTCATAAAGAGGAGTCGTCATGCCTATTGATCCCAGCAAGCCGTCAACGAACACCAACGGGTCGCCAGCGCCTAGCGACGAATACTCCCTGACCGTCGGCGCTGACGGCCCGGTAGTGCTCCACGACGCACATCTCATCGACACCCTGGCCCATTTCAACCGGGAAAACATCCCCGAACGCAAGCCTCACGCCAAGGGATCGGGGGCCTTCGGACATCTCGAGGTTACCGCTGACGTCTCGGAGTACACCAAGGCATCCTTCCTGCAGAAGGGGCGCGAAACCCCCATGCTGGCCCGATTCTCCACAGTCGCCGGTGAGCTCGGCAGCCCTGACACCTGGCGTGATGTGCGTGGATTCTCGTTGAAGTTCTACACCGACGAGGGCAACTTCGACATGGTCGGCAACAACACCCCGGTGTTCTTCATGCGTGACCCGATGAAGTTCCCGCATTTCATCCGCTCCCAGAAACGGTTACCGAATTCCGGACTGCGCAGTCCGAATATGATGTATGACTATTGGAGCCTGTCCCCCGAATCGGCCCATCAAGTGGCTTACCTCATGGGACCGCGCGGCATTCCGCTCAGCTATCGCACTATGAACGGCTACTCCTCGCACACCTACTCATGGGTTAACGCCGAAGGGAAGATCACCTGGGTGAAATACCACTTCATCAGTGACCAGGGTGTTCACAACATGACTGCTGACCGGGCCAAAGCGATCGTCGGTGATCACCCAGACATCCACCGCGAGGACCTCTTCAACCACATTGCCGACGGCGACTATCCGTCCTGGACCGTCAAGGTGCAGCTCATGCCCTATGACGAAGCCAAGGATTACCGGTTCAACCCGTTCGACATCACCAAGGTGTGGCCGCATAAGGATTACCCGCTGCACACCATCGGCAAGTTCACTCTGGACCGCAACCCGGAGAACTTCTTCGCCCAGATCGAGCAAGCGGCCTTCTCCCCGTCGAACACCGTTGAGGGCACTGGGTTGTCCCCAGACCGGATGCTGCTGGGTCGTGTCTTCGCCTACAACGATGCCGCCCGCAACCGTCTGGGGGTCAACTATGAACAACTCCCTGTGAACCGGCCAACGACGCCGACAAACCAGTACACCTTCGACGGCCAGATGGCCTTCGAACACTCCGGTTCGGCACCCACCTACGCCCCGAACTCCTACGGTCGCGATTTTGCCACCGGATACCGAACCGGTTCCGAAGCTACCTGGGAGGCTGACGGCGAACTCGTTCGTTCCGCCCAGACCCGGCACGCGGAAGATGACGACTTCGGTCAGGCCCACGCCCTGGTGCATGACGTCTTTTCCGATGCAGAGCGTGACGAGCTCGTCGATACTTTGGTGGACTTGATGACCAATTTCGACATGGAAGAGCCGGTCATCGGCAACGCGCTGTCCTACTGGCGCAACATCGACGCCGGTATTGCCGAGGCAACCGAGGGCAGAATCTGACGTGTTGATCGTTCCCAGCGCTGGGCTGTACTGCAGCTCAGTGCTGGTTTGACCACACCCGCCACAGCGCCGCAAATGGGCCATCGCTTTGACGCAGTTGCTCTGGTGCCCCGACTTCGACGATCCGGCCGTTGTCCATGACGGCGACCTCGTCGGCCATCGTCACCTGGGAGAGTCGGTGGGCCACCACGAGGGCGGTCCGCCCCCTGACAGCCTCAGCTGCGGCACGGTCAAGAGCCGTGGCACCGGAGCTGCCGGCCTCCGCCGTCGCCTCATCAAGGATGATGACGGGCGGGTCTGCCAGCAATGCGCGCGCCAGGGCGACCTGTTGCGCCTGGGCAGGTGACAGGCGGATTCCCAACCGTCCCACCACGGTGTCGACGCCGTGAGGGAGCTGCTCGACCCAATCGGCCCCGACCCGTTCCAACGCGGCGAGGACGGCGTCGCGGACGCGCTCGTCAGGCCAGTCCTCGGCCTGCCCGGCTAGCCCCAATGCGACATCGTCGAAGAGGGTGCCGGAGAAGGTGTGGATTTCCTGGCTGATAAGCACCGTCCGGGCATGGCCCGATGTCATGGTGATGCTTCCCTGCCGGGGTTCCAGCAACCCCGCGACAAGGGCCGCCAAGGTCGACTTGCCTGCCCCCGATTCCCCGACGAGCACCACGGTGTGTCCGGCCGGAATGTCCAGACTCACCGTATGCAGCACATCGGGCCCGTCCTGATAGCCAAAGCTCACCTGATCCACGTGGATCGACGTCGGCCCGCGCTGGTACCGCTCGGAGACGGCCGGTTTGTCGTGGCGGGCCTGGATGACGCCCACCACTCGCTGCAGACATACCCATGCGGCCTGCAGGTTGTTGAGGAACATGAGCAGGAACCGCACAGGAGAGAACAACCTCAACAGCACCAGCACCGCTGTTGCAGCCGCGCCGACGCTCAGCCGGTCGGTGGTGACAAGTAGGTATCCCGTCCAGGCGACGCCGATAGTCGCCACCGCCTCGCCCGCTAGCAGCCGCACGACAAGGGTGTTGCCGAGGAATCGTCCGCGTAGGTTCCAGCGGATCGCCTGCCATGATCCGTTGGCCACCGCCCGGGTGCGCAGGTTTTCCAGGCCGAAGGCGCGCACGACGTCCACTCCGTGAATCGTCGAGAGAATGCGCTGGGACTGGGTCGTCGACGCGTTTCTTTCCGCCCGGTACACCGGTGGGGCCGTGCGCAGGAACTCCCGGATTGCGAGGCCGTAGAGCACCCCAGCAAGGAGGACGGGGACGAAGAAGAGCGGGTGCAAGCTGGCCAGCGCACCCACTGACACGATCACCATGATCATGGTGTTGACGAGACGGGGGAGGGCGCCATTGGCGGCGTCGCGCACAGCCGTGACATCGTCGGAGGCCCGTGAGACGAGATCGGCGGTACCGGCTTTCTCGACCCGCTGCTGGTCCAGCCCCAAGCCGACCGCGATCATGGATTCCCGCAACCGGGTGATGATGGTCGTGAAGAAGGACGGCGTGAGGGACTGTGCGGCACCGTTACAGATCCCCGACCCGATCACCGCGGCAGCCATTACCAACGCCGGGGTAAGCAGCGCCGAGGTCGGACGGTGAGCCTTGGCCGCGTCAATGATCCAGCCGGTGGCCACCGGCACCGTCAGATCAAGCAGAGACGCCGCCGTGATCACCACGATTGCCCCGATGAAGTAGCCGCGCACTCCGCGAGCTGCCCGGTGGACCTCCTGGCGAACCTGGGCGGCAGTGGCGAGTGGCAATGAACGCGGGGTACTCATGACAGCATCTCCCGGTAGTCGTCGCGGGCCAGCAGTTCGCGATGCGGGGCCCGTGCGATCTGACGGCCGTCGGCGTCGAGCAGCACCACCTCGTCCATCTGGTCCAGCAAGGCCGAGGATGTCGTAGCGATGATGGTGGTGCGTCCGGCTCGCAACTGCCGCACCTTCCTGGCGATGGTGGCGGTGGTGACGGCGTCGATGCTCGTGGTGGGGTCAATGAGAACGAGGCCGTCAGGAGAGTGCAGCAGGGCACGCGCCAGGGCTAGGCGTTGACGCTGACCCCCGGATACGTGGCGACCGCCCTCTCCGACCTCGGTCTCCAACCCCCGTGGTAACACGGCGACGACAGTGTCCAAAGCGGCTGCGTCGACGACGGCATTCAGCCTGGCGACAGTCGTCTGGCTGTCAAGCACGATGTTCGCACGGGCAGTATCGTCGAACAGTTCGGGGGAGCGGGGAGCCACCAGCACCAGACGACGCCGTTGGGCAGGGTTGAGGCGACTGGCGGGAACCCCATTCAAGACGGTCTCGGAGCCGTGGTCTATCGCCTCGGCCAAGGCGTCACAGACCGATTGAGGCGCCATGACACCCACATGGGTGCCGCCGGCGACGTCAAGCTGGAAATCCCTGACCGGGATGTGCAACTCCACCGGGCCATCACCCGGTGTGGTACGGGCGCCGTCGTCGGGGTGGACCTGCCAGGCTGCCGGGCTGTCACGCAACTCACAGAATCGATCCCCGGAGGCGTGGGCGGTGGCCAACATCGTCGCGGTGTCGACGCCCAGTGCTCGCAGCGGAGGACCGAGGGTTTGGGCCAGCCCGACCACGGTGACGAGTTCCCCGACACTGATACGCCCGGCTAGGGTGAGCCACCCAGCTAGCACCGTCAGCGCGGTGATGAATACTCCCACCGAGGCGTTAATCGTCCCGGTGTAGACCCCCTTGACGCGTCGGGTGCGTAGGGTGGCGTCGAGGCCTTGGCGGCTGGCGGTCCGGAACCTTGCGGTGGCTCGGCGTTGCGCCGATAGCCCCTGTATTATCCGCAACCCACTGGTGAGGTCGGCGGCCGACCCGGCGACGGCGGCCTCGGCGCGGCGCTCACGCCGGGTGCTGCGCTTGACCGGGGCGACCCCCTTCACCGACAACAGGATGAGCAGCGGCACGATGCACACCGTCGCCAATGCCAACCAGCCGTTGATGAGGGTCATCGAGATCAGGGCACCGAGCAGGGTGACAACGTTGCCAGGGATCGACGTCAACGCGATGAAGGCGCGCGACACCGCCCGCACATCAGTGACGACGACCGCGAGCAGATCACCGGGAAGCCGCGAGCGCCCACCGATCCCCTCCGGGGCAGTGATCCGTTCGAGGGCCTGAATCCGCAAGTCGTGTTCGGCCAAACCGGCTCCGACATTGGTCTGCATCCGGATCGTCTGGGCTATTGCGCGCACCAGGTATGCCAGCGCGACCAGGGCCAGCCATCCGGTCAAGGCAGCGGCATCGGCAGCCACCACTCCGTCGTCAATGGCACGCCCCAGAGCCATCGGCACGCCGATGTTCACCAGGCTGACGAAGGCCGAGGAGACTGACCCGGGCAGTAGCCAGCGCCGCCCATCGCGGGCCATCCGGCGCACCACTGCCCGCCCATCGTGGGCATGGGTGACGTCGATCAGAGGGGCGTCAATGGGCGGTGGGGTTTGCCGGGGGATGTGCGGAAGCCAGCCCAGTTTCGGATGCCAGTGTCGGCGTGGGGTGCGTATCACACTGCCCTACCAACCGACTCGAGTGGTTGTCGTCTCATCCGGTGCGGCAGGACGAGCCGGGCAGCTTGAGAGAGGTCCTCTGTGGTGATCTCGGTGCAACCGTTCCAGGCTGCCAGAGTGCGCGCCGCCCGGACCATCATGATGTCGGCGCGGTGACCGTCGACGTGTGCGTTGATGCAGGTACGAGCCGCCGTCGTGAGAGTTTCGTCGGAGATGACTACCTGGGTGACGAGCTCAGTAGCACGTTGGATCCGTTCGCTGAGCTTGTGGCCATCCTGTTCCCATGTGCGTGAGAAGCCACCAGGGTCGTCCTCAAAGGCCATTCGGCGCCGGATTACCTCGGTGCGCTTGTCCGGGTCGTCCTCCCCGCTGACGGTGACGCACAGCCCGAAGCGGTCGAGCAACTGGGGGCGCAGTTCGCCCTCCTCCGGATTCATGGTGCCGACCAGGGTGAACCGGGCTGGATGGGTGACGCTGACCCCCTCTCGCTCTACGGTGTTGACGCCCATGGCGGCTGAGTCCAGCAGCAGGTCAACGACGTGGTCGTCGAGGAGGTTGACCTCGTCGACGTAGAGGATCGCCCGGTGCGCGGCTGCTAGCAGACCCGGCTCGAAACGGCGTCGCCCCTCCCGCAGGGCTGTCTCCATGTCGAGAGTGCCGGTGACGCGATCCTCAGTGGCTCCCACCGGCAGCTCGACGACCGGCACCTGCACGGTGCGAGGCTCGGGCATGACCTCAGGCAGATTGAGTGCGACCGCGTGGGTCGGGTACTCGTCGGGGGACAGGTGGTAGGGCCCGGGAATCTCCCGGTGTTGCGGCAGTAGGGCTGCTAGTCCGCGCACCGCGGTGGACTTGGCGGTGCCTTTCTCGCCGCGGATAAGTACCCCGGACAAATCGGGGCTGATGGTAGCGAGGATGAGAGCCAGCTTCATCTCCTCCTGACCGACGATGGCGCAGAAGGGATAGACGGGGCGTTGTGCCATGTCAGCGGTCCTTTCGGGGAGATTGGTGGGAGGGGTCAAGTCGAGAGACGACGTTGACGAGGTCGTCAGCCCGCAGGTCGTCGATGCGCAGACAAGGTCCACCCAAGGCTGTGGCAATGTCGCGGGCCCGAGACAGCTGGATACCTCGTGGGTCCTCGGTGTCGATGACGACCCAGCTGAGTCGTGTGTCGACGCCGAGCTTGGTTGCCACCCGAATCGCCTCATCGGTGGCCTGGGAGTTGGGACGGCCGTCCAGACTGACGTTGCCGCGCCCGTCGGTGACGAGGATGAGTAATGGTCGCAGCCCGGGGTCCTTGAGGAGCAGGGGCCGTACCACCTCGCAGGCCTTAATCAGTCCGGCCGACAGCGGGGTGCGCCCACCGACCGGTAGCTCTGCCAAACCGTGCTGGGCTACCTCCACCGAGGAGGTCACCGGCACCAGCACCTCGGCCCGGTCGCGACGGAAACCGATAAGGCACACCCGATCACGCTTGACGTAGGCGTCCAAGAGGAGGGACAGCACGGCCCCCTTAGAGGCGGTCATTCGTCCTCGTGACCCCATCGACCCGGAAGCGTCGACTACGAAGATCACGCAGGAGGCGGCTCGTCCGGCCCGTACTTTGGCCCGCCAGTCGATCGGTTTGACGTGCACCGCCAGGTCTGGACGCTCGGTGGCCCGACGTGACTTCTGATGAACCGCCGCCGCGCGAAGGGTGGCGTCCAGGGCGAGGTCGTCAGGGCGGTCGGTGGGTCGGGCTGAGACGTAGTGGCCACGTCGATCGTTACTGCGGGTGCGCAGACGTCGTCCGCAGGCGCGACGGGCGAAGCGGTCCTGACCAGGTTCCAAGGGGCGGACGGCGAACGGGTCCCCGGCGGCAACCACCTGTTCACCGCTGCCCGAGGGTTGTTTCCGCGGGTCGTGCTGGCCGTCGTCTCGCTGGTTCTGGGGACCGTCGTGGTATTCGGGTTGTTGTTCGCCTGAACTGCTGGGCGGCGTGGCAAGATTCTCGCCCGCCTGCCGTTTTTCCACGTCGGGGTCGGGTCGCTCGGGTTCCCGGGGACGTTGTTCGGGCTGGTCCGGCTGATCGTCGGGGTACTGGTTGCGCGGCGGCGGAGACTCCGACGGGGTCTCGACGCGACGGCGGTGCCTCAGTACCATCTCGCTGATCGTTAACACGTCGTCCTCGGTGGCGACGCCGCGACCGACCAGGGCGGCATGAGCCCGCGTGGCTTCGGCCATGACGATGTCGGCGCGGTGCCCAGCAACGTGGTTCTGCCGACACAGGCAGGAGATGAGTTCGGTGACGACCTCGTCCAGTCGGACTCCGGCGACGATGTGCCGCGCCCTCTCGATGACTGCGGCCTGACGGTTCTGGTCGCTCTGCCAGCGGTGGTCGAACTCGGCCGGATCGGCGTCGTGGTCGAGGCGCCGCCGGATGATCTCAGCCCGGACGGCCGGGTCGGACTCGCCGTGCACGTCGATGCACAGTCCGAACCGGTCCAACAACTGCGGACGCAGTGCCCCCTCCTCGGGGTTCATGGTTCCCACCAGCACGAATCGGCTCGGCAGGGAGGCCGTCAATCCCTCACGCTCCACCCGCACGGTCCCGGCGCAGGCGTCGATGACGAGATCGACGAGGTGGTCGTCGAGGAGGTTGACCTCGTCGATGTAGAGCACCCCTCCGTCGACCTCGCTAAGCAGACCCGGCTGGAGGACGGGGCGTCCCGCCACCAGGGTGGCTTCCAGGTCCAACCCGCCGACAAGACGATCCTCGGTGGTTCCCAGAGCCAGGGTGCGCATGATGTGACCGGGTAACAGCTCGACGAGACCACGAACCACTGTCGATTTGGCCGTTCCCTTCTCCCCACTAAGGATGACCCCACCGATACGCGGGTTGACCGCGCACAGCAGCAGAGCGAGTCTGGCTTCGTCCTGCCCGACGACGGCGGTGAACGGATAGGTCATTAGATCAACCCCAGCTCGGACAGGTCAAGTCCACCGGCAGGGTTCTGCGGAGGCGCACCCACCCGGGTGTTCGGGGCGATCGCGGGGTCGTCGGAGACCTCTTCGATGGTGCCCTCGATGTCAGCGTAGGTGTTCTCGAGTTCCTCGACGGTGCTCGGATTGGCCTCCCAGACGTGACGTTGGGCGGCGTCGAGCAGTTTGTCGACGATGTTGTGCAGGGCGTGCGGGTTGACCTGCCGGAACCATTCCTGCATCGCCGGGTCGAGGGCGTAACGACGCGCAACTCGTTCCCATAGGCCGTCATCGACGACGTCGGCGGTGGCGTCCCAGCCGATGAGGATATCGAGTACTGCGGATAGGTCGCCGGCTCCTTTATATCCGTGACGTTGCAGTCCCTCGATCCACGATGGGTTGAGGATTCGTGAGCGCAAGATGAGTCGGGCTTCCTCGGTGGTGGTGCGCGTGGCGATGCGGGTCGGATCCGAAGAGTCTCCTACCAGCGACATCGGCGCCTCGCCTCGTACTGTCGTCGCCGCAGCGATAAGCCCGCCGTAGTAGTTGTAGAAGTCGGTGCAGCTGAGCATGTCGTATTCGCGGGTGTCCTCATTCTTGACGGTGACGTCCATGCGTTTCAGGCTCGCGGTGAACCGTTCGGTTTCCACCTGTCCGAGCACTCCCTCACCGTAGGCGTGGGACGAGGCGGCAATGTAGGCCCGGCCCAGGTCGGCCTTGTCCTGCCACGCTTTGGTCTCGATGAGCTCCTCCACCCCGGCACCGTATCCGCCGGGCGGGCATCCGAAGACCCGGAGGGTCGCCTTGCGGCGGGCTTGCTCGACGTCAATCCCGCGGGCAGTCATTTCGACGACGTCGGCCTCGACGTGGGCGCGCAGCATGTTGTCGTCGTCAGGTTCGGGGAGGGCTGCGACCATCCGCACCGCCCGGTCGATCATCTCGACGAGGTTGGGGAAGGCATCACGGAACAGGCCGGAGATGCGCGGGGAGACGTCGATACGGGGACGCCCCAGCTCGCAGGGCTCGATGATCTGCAACCCGCTGACGAGCCCGGAGGACTCCCAGACCGGGCGCACCCCCATGAGGTACAGAATCTCGGCGATGTCGGCCCCTCCACTGCGCATATTCGGGGTACCCCAGACCACCACCCCGACGGTGCGTGGCCACGGTTGGTCGGGGTGGGCCTCGGCATACCCTCGGAGGAGTTGGTCGGCCAGTTCGACCCCCTCACGCCATCCCGTCGGGGTGGGCATGGTCTGGGGATCCAGGGAAAAGAAGTTTCGGCCGGAGGGCAGGATGTGGGCGTTGCCACGGCTGGGCGCTCCCGACGGCCCAGGGGCCACGAACCCGCCGTCGAGGGCCGTCATGATGGCGTCGATCTCGTTGTTGGTGGCGTCCAGCCGGGGCATGAGGTCTGTGAGGACCCAGGTGAGGGTTTCGATGACGTCCCCACGTTCGGCACCGAGTTGCTCATGACACAACTGGGCCGCCAGATCGTGCGCTTCGGTGTCGTCGGGGTGCCGGTCGCGGTGGCGGACGACAACAGGGGTGAGCAGCTTCACGCAGCGACGATGAGCCTCGGACATAAGCTGGCGTCCGGTCAGACCGTCGGGCAGGTCGGCGGTGACGGGCACTGGCTCGCCGGCTCTAGCAGAGACCTCGTCAAGGCTGGTCCCCCAGGCATTCAGCACGGCTTCGCGTAGGGACGGTACCGGCCCGTTGGGCTGACGGGTGAGTTGGGCGACGTACTCCACCTTGGCGGCGATCGGGTCGTCGTGTCCGGCGACGACTTGGCCCAGCACGTGCAGACCGTCAGAGATTTCACGGTCCTGCAGGTCGAGCAGATGATGGTGGACCCTGTCGAGCACCTCGACGGGGTCGGCGTCGACGTCGGCACTCGTCAGACCCAGATCGGTGTCCAGGCCTGCTTTGGTGACGGCGTCCCATACCTGCTCGGCGACAAGTCGGGCGCGCTGGGGGCTTTGCGACTGCGCCCCGGCGTACTCGCGCAAGATGCGGTCGATCTCGGCGGTGGAGTCGTATAACTCGGCCTGACGCATCGGTGGGGTGAGGTGGTCGATGAGGGCTGCGGCACTGCGCCGCTTAGCCTGGGTGCCCTCCCCAGGGTTATTGATGATGTACGGGTAGATGTTGACCATCCGGTCCAAGGCAAGCTCCGGGTAGCACTCCTCGGACAGGCCCAGCCCTTTGCCGGGTAGCCATTCCAGGCTCCCGTGGGTGCCGACGTGGATCACAGCGTCAGCTTTGAACACGTCACGGATCCAGCGGTAGTGGGCTAGGTAGTGGTGGGGCGGGGGCAGGAGTGGGTCGTGGATGTCGGAATCAGTGACAGCTTCGAAATTTCCCCGCGGCGGCTGGATCGTCAACAACACGTTGCCGTCGAGGTGCCCGGCGAAGGAAAATTCGTCGTGGTGGACGAAGAGGGATCCCGGGTGCGGGCCCCAAGCGCGATCCATCGACTCGCGGACGGATGCGGGAAGTGCCCGGTACCAGGACCGGGAGGTGGCAAGGTCAGCATGGACCTCGGCGCGCTGATACATCTGCTCGGGGGTGAGCCAGCGCTGGTCGCAGGTCAACGATGACAACAGCACCTGAGCGAGGTCGTCGGCGCTGTCGAACTGTTCTGGGACGTCGTAGCCATCCTCGGCCATTCGGACGAGGAGCCGGCGTACCGACTCAAAGGTGTCCAGCCCGGTGGCGCAGCCGATCCGGTCATTACGCGGCGGATGGTGGTGGAAGACGATCGCCACTTTGCGTTGGTTGGCGGAGGTGCGGGCCAGCCGGGCCCACGAAAGGGCCAGTTCGGCCATCGCCTCGGGGCGGCCGGGGACTGGGACCATGTGTGGTACGACGGCTCCGGTGAGATCGTCGACCCGATCGACTTCTCGGGTGGCCAGGAATTTAGTGATGAGGGCACCGTCGAATTCCGGCTGGGCGGCCTGGGTGGCAACGTCCATCGCCCCCATACCCTGGGCCTTCCATGCCGCCAACGGGGCGTAGGAGGTCAAGGCGTGCAGCACGCTCACCCCAAGTTTCGGATAGGCGTCCGCGTTGGCAGGTACGCCGGCGGTCATGGACATGCCGTGGACGTCGATCAGGGTGTCGATGACGCGGTTGCCATCATCGTCGCGTAGCAGAGTTTCGAGGGTTTGGGCCATGCTGGGGTTACCGCGGCGGGCGTCAGGAAGACGCAAACAGAAGAACGGCACAGTGTTGGCGTCGAGTCCCTCGATGGCCTCGATCAGGGCTTCGATGTGCGCGGTGTTGTGCTCCAGCCAGTAGCTGCGCGGGAAGGTGATCCCAACGGTGGGCAGATCGGGGTCCAGATGGTGCCGGTACTCGGCCAGGTTGGTGAACAGGCCGTGACGTGGATGCCAGATCCCCTCGGTGGGGGCGGGGATGACGTCGGGGATGGGGGCTGACCCACCCCGCACCCGGTCGACGAGGATCCGTAGCGCCGCCTCGACGTTGTCCGGGCCGCCCATCTCCAGCAGCCCGATAAGACCCCTCCAGGTGCCGTCGTCGAGCCCGCTGGCCCAGTCCTGGGCGGCCAAGAGCCCGTCATCGTCACCGGAGGTGGGTTGGATGTGGATCCACGGCAGCGGCAGACCGGATTCGCGACGGTTTTTCCACGCCTCGACCAGAGCGGGCCATGCCGGGCAGGAAGTGGTACCGCCGTGGAAACTAAGCACGATGGCGTCACTGCGGGCGGCCGCCTGGGCGAAGGCGCGGGCTAGTTCCGGGTCGGTGATCTGATCCTTGGTGCGGCCGAAGAGGGTGATGTCGAGACCACGAGTGCGTAGCCGTGACAAGGCTTGGCTGACGAGGGTGAGTTCGCCGCCGGTGGCCGAGAAGAAGCTCAGGGTGGTCATGATGCACTTTCCAGACGGGCGAGAGTGCTGTCGATGAGGCAGGTGAGGGGAGTCCGGCGCTGTTCCGGGTCGGCAAGGGCATTGGCCTCTACTCGGGATGGGCAATCGCCGGGGCATCGTCCGGCCAAGGCGCAGCGGTGGCAGGGTCCGCGCAGGGTGTGGCGATCTTGCGAGAAACGCCGTCGCAAGCTTTCCCAGTCGATGCTATGGACGGTTCCCGCCCGGGAAGCCATATCTCCGACAGCTTGAGAACAGGGGTAGACGCTGCCATCGGGTGCGACCGCCATTGATTCCCCGACCGCCGCATGGCAGTAGGGGTGGTTCGCCACCGGGAGCAGAGTGCGGCCCGCGGGGTCGACGGCGCTGGTCGTGGGCACAGGACCACGGCGGAGAGCAGTCCTGACGGTCTCCAACTCCCGCCAGCGCAAGGGTGTGGCGCGCAGCGCGTTGATCTGTGCCAGCCGCCGGTGGAGCGTGGTGATTCCGTTGATGACGGCCTCGTCGCAGGGCACGAGTTCATCTCGCCCGGTTGCGCTCCCGATTGCCACAAGCGGGTCGAGTCCGAATCCGGTGACGTTGGGAAGCGCGGCGAGAGTGACGGCCAGCCCGTCTAGGTGATCGACGTTGAGGGCTGACAGCACTGTTGTCACCCGCACCGGGATGTCGGCGTGAGCGAGGGCGAGCAGGCCCCGGAAAGTCTGCGCCGCCGAACCGCGCGTCTTTTCGTGCACTGGGGGTGGCCCGTCGACGCTCACCCCGACTCGGACGCTGTGGCGTTTCAGCATGGCGATGATGTCGCCGTCGAGGCGGGCGGCATTGGTCTGGATGCCGCAGGTGACCTTTCCCCACCGAATTTCCACAACACGCTTGGCGACGTGCTCAATGAGGGAGGGCACCAGAGTCGGCTCCCCGCCGGCCAGTTGGACGTGGGCGGGCTGCCCGGTGGTGCGTACACCCTCGGCGACGAGGTCCAAGGCGGTGTCTGCCACCTCAACGGGCATCCGTCCGCCTCGACGGTCGCGGCGGTAACAGTAGGGACAAGTGAGATCGCAGGCCGCGGTCGGCCACAAGACGAGATAGCGCACGGTCATGACCGGGCACGCTCCCTGTGACGACCGATGAGATGCTCGTGGAGCTGGGAGAGGGTGGGTAGTACACAGTCGTCGACCGCCCAGCCTTCATCGGTGACTCCGATCGTTAGTACCTCGTCACCCGGCTGCTCAACGACCCGGTACCCGGATCGGGTCAGAACGTGGCGAGCGAGGTCGGCGTCTACACCGTGACCGACGACCCGTGCGACCGGGCGTCCGGAATCGGATTGCCAGAAGGTGAGGGTGCGAAGGTCGAAGGTGATCCCTTCGGTACGGAAGGCTGCCTCAAGCGCACCGTTGCGGGCCAGGTCCTCCGGTGCCCCGATTACAACGTCGGTGTCGTGCCCGGCTACCCACAGGGTGTCGGCGTAACGCATCACCGGCTCGATGTCGTGGCTGCACACCACCACGGCGATGTTGCGCGCCGTGCATACCTCGCGCAGCATGCCGAGCAGGGCGATCCGTCCCGGTGGGTCGAGGAAAGAGGTCGGCTCGTCGAGCAGCAGTATGGACGGCTCCTGGGCCAGCGCCCGGGCCACCATCACCCGTTGACGCTGACCGTCCGACAGCTCACCGATGAAGGCGTCGGCCAAATCGGCAGCGCCCACCGCCGTCAGCGACTCGTCGATGACCGCATGGTCATGGGGCCGCAGCCGCCCACCGATGCCCGAATGTGGATGGCGCCCCAGCGAGACGACGTCGCGGCAGGTGAGCCGGGCCACCGACACCCGGTCGGTCAGCACGGTCGAGAGGGCTTGGGCGACCTGACGGCGCGACATCCGGGACGTCGGGGTGCCGTTGATCCGCACCTCGCCGGCAAGGCTCGGCTGCAGTCCAGCGACCGAGCGCAGCAGGGTGGACTTTCCGGCACCGTTGGGCCCCACGAGCCCAATCATCTGCCCGGCAGCCACCGAACCCGTCACCCCCGACAGCACCCTCGTGACGTGGCGGCCCGAACGGTACCCGACCGTCAGGTTCGACAGTGTGAGACCGGTCATGTCGCCTCCGCCTCCCGGTACCAGCGGATGAGGATGACCATGACGACCGGCGCCCCGAAAACTGCGTTGACGGCGTTGACGGGCAGCACGTCGTCACCGGGCAGCTGTGCCAGGATGTCGGCCATCAATGCCAGGGAACTGCCGGTGAGGATGCATCCGGGCAGCAGATGACGATGATCGGCCGTCCCCAACACCCCACGCGTCAGGTGGGGAATGGCGATTCCCAGGAAGCCGATCGGCCCGCAGAACGCGGTGGCGGCACCGGCGAGGATGGCTGTGCTCGCCACCAGCAGGGTGCGCACCACCTTGAGGTTCATCCCCATCGTCTGAGCGTAACGTTCCCCCAGCAACAAGGCGTTAAGCGGCTTGGCGAGCAGCAGGCTGGCGAGGATCATGGCCACAATGATCGGCACCATGACTCGCAGGTTCTGCCACGTCACACCGTGGTAGCTGCCGAACTGCCAGCGGGTGTACTGGGCAATGAGCTCTGGGCTCGCCCGCGACAGCAGTACGGTGACCCCAGACGAGACGAAGTACCCGATCATGACGCCGAGCAGCAGCAGGATCGTCGAGGAGTGGATGAATCGTCCTGCCAGCATGACGATGAGCAGCACGACGGCTGCCCCCAGAGCGGCTGCCACCATGATCAACAGGTCCGGTCCGATGCCCAATCCGGAGGCGAAGGTCGCCGCACCCGCCGATGCCGAGGTGGACAGCACCACCAGGGCGACGCCGAGACTGGCACCCGACGAGATACCCAGTACGTACGGGTCGGCCAAGGGATTGCGGAAGAGAGTCTGCATCTCCAGCCCGGACATTCCCAGCGCCGCCCCGACGAGCAGGGCGGTGATGGTGCGAGGCTCTCGGACGTCATGGATGATCGTCATCGAGACGGGATCGACGTTGGTGCCACCGGTGACGACCGTCATGACGTCACCTAACGGGATGTTCACCGATCCCAACGCCAGGCCGGCCAGGGTGACGGCGACGAAGATCGCTGCGAGGATCGTGAAACGTACCGGCAACGGCAGTCCACGCCGCCCCTGCGTCTGCCGGCTTCGTACATCCCGGTGATCCCGCACGTCCTGGCCTGGTGCCTCTCGGCTCTGCGACGTCTCCTGGTGGCCGTGTCTCACTGGTTGCCCCTGATACGTCCGCGGTGTGCCTCGGGGCGTTCGCGCCTCTCGTGACGGCACTGCATCATGTACCGAGGTGCAGTCACTTCGCGGTGGCCTTGCGGTAGAAGTGGAACTGGTGATCGCGGTCCAGCTCGGGGTGCAGGATCGCCGTCAGGTCCGCCAGGACGAGGTCGGGACGTACGACTCCGGTCTGCCAGTAGTCGTTGCCGTGCTTCGGGTCGGCTCGCAGGGTGGCGTCCCACACATTGCCGTTGTCGAGGGCCTTGAGCGACTTCAGACGTGGGTCGGCCTTGAGGATCTGCGGGATGGACGACTTCTCCGGCCCGTCGATCCAGAAGTCGGCGTCGTGGGCCTGCTTGATGACGGCCTCGGTGTCCAGCTTCCTCGAGGCTACCCCGTGGAGGTCCTTGAACACGTACTCACCACCGGCGTCACGCAGGAACTGGATGGCGTAGTTCTCGTTGGGTTTGATGTACCAGACGCCCTTGTACTGTGATCCGTGGAGCACGGTCGGTCGTGTCTTGACCTTGGCGGTGCGTTTCGCGGTCGCGTGGTACTTCTCGGCGATCTCGTCATACTTCTGGTTCGCAGTTTTCTCGGCATTGACGAACAACGAGTCGTACTTGATCCACTCGGCACGTCCCAGCGGGGTGCTCTCGAGGAAGTTCGGCTCGGCAACGACCGGGATGCCGATCTCCTTGATCTTGTCGATCTCGGTGGCGTTGTCGCCTGCCGCGAAACTGGCGACCTTGTGGTCCTTGAGGGCCTGACGGGTGTCCGGATTCCCGACTCTATCGACGTTGACCATGCCAGCCACGGAGTCCAGCTTTCCCAACATCTGGAACTTCATTGGCAGGGTCGTCGAGCCCAACGCCACCTTGGTGGTGGGAATGGTGATCCGCTGCGCCTTGGCGAGCTCACCGTCCAGATGCGGGTCGGGGGCACCACACTGCACCAGGACGTACTGCACCGGTTTCGTCGCGGTGTTCGACGGGTGCTTGAGCGTCACGATCTTGTACGACTTGTGGTACGACACGGTGATGTCGCGAGCGTCGCCGAAGGTGGCCTTGTCGCCGAAGTAATCCTTCGAGGGGTCGAAGTCCTTGATGCAGCCCTGCCGGGAGGACCCGCTGGACGACGTGTTCGCCGAGGAACCTGACTGCTCGGAGTGTGAGCACCCGGTGAGGGTGGCGACGCACATGGTGGTGGCGGCCAGACCCGCCACCAGACGATTGATGGACATGTTTGCTCCAGAAAATGGTGAAGGGAGGGTGTGCGGCGAGCAACGCCGTCGAGGGATCAGCTGAGCTTGGTGTAGTAGTACGGGGTGTACCCCTTCATGAGGTCTGGGTGGAAGATGTAGGTGAGGTCAGCCAGTACGACGTCGGGCTGGACGATCCCGGACTGCCAGAAGTCGTTTCCGGTGTCTGGGGCAGTGCGTTTGCTGGGGTTCCAGACGTTGCCATGCTTAAAGGCCGACAGGTTCGCGTAGCGCGGGTTCTGCTTGAGGGCGTCATCCTTGCCGTGCCACGTCGTCATGGACATGTAGTTGCCGTTGAGCCAGAAGTCGGCCTTGGAACCGTACTTGAAGACGACCTCGGCGTCGGTTGGGGTGGCTCCGTTGCCCTTGACGGCCTGGGCCATGACGTCGGAAGCTCCGGCGTCGGTCATGAACTTGATCATGTAGGAGTCGGCCCCCGGGACGTACCACTGCCCCTTGGTCTCCTGACCGACGAGCACGCTGGGTTTGTCGGCAGCGTTCTTGGCCTTCTTCGCCACCTCGGCGTAACGCTCGGCGATGCTGTCGAAACTCTTCGTGGCGGCGCCCTCCTTGTTGAGCAGGATGCCGTAGGCTTTCATCCACTCGGCCCGAGCTAGCGGGGTGGACTCGAGGTAGTCGAGGTCTTGCAGCACCGGGATGCCGGCGGACTGCACCTGCTTGAACTCTTCCACCTCTGAGCTGGCAGCCAGCACGGCGTCGGGTTTGAGGGAGATGATCTTCTCTGTGTCGATCTGCATCCTGCTCGATCCGTAGCTTGGTATGTGGCGGGCCTCAAGGGCCTCACGTGCCGGTCCGCGATAGATCTGCTCGATCTGGTTGACGCCGACGATAGAGTCCAGGGCCCCCAAGGTGTGGAAGACCGGAATCTGGGTGGTGGAGGAGGCGGCGATCCGTTTGACCGGGACGTCGATGATCGGGGCCTTGGCGAGGTCACCAGTGAGTGCCGGCTTGGGAGCACCGCACTGCAGCAGCACGAAGGTCTGTGCCGGCCTGTCCTGCTCACCGAGGGTGAGAACCTTGTAGGACTTGTGGTAGCTGACGTGGACGTTCCTGGCCCCGGTGAAGGTGGCCTTGTCACCGAAGTAATCCTTGTCCTTGTCGAACTCCCCAGACTTGATGCACCCCGACATGTTGGCACCGGTGCCGACTGACGGGGCGGCTGTCGAGGTGTTCAGTGAGGTGGTTCTGTCGCTCGAACCCGAGCAGCCCGTCAGGGCCAGGGCGGGTGCGACGAAGAGGGTAATGAGGGCCGAGATCCTCCTCGGCATCGTCTTCGGAGTACTCACGCGGTTCTCCCTGTGGTCATGCCGCAGGTTTCGCGGAGGCGCACATAGTGTGCCCGGCAGACTCCTACGGCGAGAGTCAACAACTGCCACTCCTCAGAGAGTCGACCGGACTGAGCCTTGCAGGCATTACCGTTGCGCGACAGTGTCGGATTTGCACCGACTTCGCCCACTGCGGAGTGCCCCAAACCGAATCCGACTCGAGGCAATCGCACACTAACACCATGCATATGGGGTTCGTCGCGGGGGATGGAAAATGCTGCAGGTAGTTCCAGGTAGCGAATCGTCAGGAGCGCAGGTGCCCGATGACTGCCCACGGTCGTTCCGGATTGACCAGGGCGTGCAACTGCTCAAGATTGGTTTTGGCACAGGCCATGACGACGCATGTGGCCGGGCCGCCGGAGCGGGTTAGGTCGACGTCGGTGGGTTGGAATGCGACGCGCAGTCCCGCAGTGGAGGCCAGCTGTTTGGCCTCCCAGGCCACCCCATGAGACCCGACCGGGACACAGTCGTGCACCTTCCCCGAAGCCATTAGTGCCCTAACCTCCGTGACGTCCATAATCTCGCGCCGACCAGGGGCGACGTCATCGTCAGGGGCCGAGATCGGAGCGCCGACACACACCAAGACGTCTCCGTCTAGGGACTTCGGCGAATCCTCGTGGTGCATGACGCCGATAATCGTCACCCCGACGCCGGTTTGGGTGGTGGCGACGTTGTCCTCCGTCGATCCGGTAACCGCATCTGGGTCGATCCCGGCGTCGAGCGCACAGCGTCGGAATTCGGCGATCATGGGCTGAGCAGATGCACTGTCCTGGCACAGTGTGTCGACGAGGACAAGCGGACGCGCACCGGCGCACAGCACCTCCAGCAGCGGCACTCGCGCTCCCAAGTGGGCGCACCACACCGGGTCGGCCGGGTAGGAATCGTCGGGACGCGGCCCGATGCCGCCGATCGTGTCACAGGCGATGACCAGACGGGAGGCCGGGATATCGGCCAGCAGTAGGTCGCGTAGTCGGGTGATGGACAAGCACCGGGAGGGGACACGGTTCGGGGCGGTCATGGTGTTATTCAACCGCCCCGAAACCGCATCGTCAGGACGTCACGGCAGGATGTCCTCGTAGTAGGTGTTCTTCAATAGCTTCGACAACAGCCAGCTACCGGGCAAGCGACCATTGTTGAGGGTTTTGGCGGAGGCCAGCAGGGAGCGGATGTCGTACTGGGTTGGCCAGATCGGCGGGATGTCACGGTCAAGGTCGAGCAGGCCGTAGACGGCCATCATTGCGGTGCGTGCCGAACCCTCGGTGGTGAAGACGCAGTCATCGGGGGTTTCGACGAACTGGCCTAGGCAAGCCAGGTTGACGCAGCCGTCCGGGATGACCTCCGGGCGATCGCCCTTGCCGCGGGGCATGAAGAAGGCCGTGATCCACGGCATCGTCGCGATTCGCACCTTGGTGTGGGCCTTGACCTCCTCGAACTGGTCGAGCAGTCCGAAGTGATAGCAGTACTGCTTTGAGCAGTTCCTCGCCGGTGCATTCCAGCATTGTCTTGTTGACGACGTCGCCCTTCTCGAACGGGTACAGCCCGTAGGCCCATGCCACGCCCCAGTCTTCAGGCTGGCCATGGAACTGTGGCTGACGATTCATCGTCAGCGAGATGCACCACGACGAGTCCTCGGCGGTGATGATGCCGCCGGTGACGGTGCGCCCGGACAACGGATCGTTGCCGGTCAGCTCCTTGATCTTCTTGAGGAACGGGTGGTCACGACCGATGAAGTTGAAGCTGATTGATTGCCACACCGTCTTGTCAGCGTCGCCGCAGAAGACATCGGGACGTCCGAACGCGGGGGAGCGGCGAACCAGGTTGCGCCACAGCTCCCAGCCGGCCTGCATGTCTTTGTGGTAAGGGGCAGGGGTGTCCATGTCGCCGTATCCGGTGCACTCGGTAAGTGAACCGTTGGTCACGAACACCAGGTCCTTGGCGGACATGTCGATGCGATGCTCGCCACCCTCCTTATCGCGCCACAGGATGCCGCGGGCGATCTTGCGGTGGGCGGTGATCTCTAGGTCGACGTCGTAGACGAGGGTGTCGTACTGGAAGTTCACGCCCTTTTCGGTGAGCCACTTCACCAACGGGACGACGAAGGAGTCGTGCTGGTTGTAGCGACTGAATCGCAGACAGGACAGATTCGAGAAACCGGGAAGATACTGCAGGAAGCGGTGCATGTACCGTTTGAGCTCGGTAAGGGACTGCCACTGCTCGAAGGCGAACATCGTCTTCCACAGCAGGTAGAAGGTGGACTGCAGGAAGTCCTCGTCGAACCAGTCCTCGATCGACTTGTAGTAGGTGTCCGACTCCTTGGCCAGCAAGAGCCTCACGATGTCGAGCTGGCCTTTCTTGTTGAGCCCCATCTTTGAGGCGTCGCGCTTGTGATCGCGATTATTGATAATACGACACGGATTGATGTTGGGGTCGTTCTCGTTCACGATCCGGAATTCATCCAGAACGCTGTAGGGTTCGGGCATCTCCAAGGCTGGGATGTCTTTCATGATGTCCCAGAAACACTCGAAGTGTTGCCCCATCTCACGACCACCGCGAGCGATGAAGCCCTTCTCCGTATCCCCTGCTCCGTCGAACGCGCCGCCGGGTTCTGACATTTCCTCGAGGATGGTGATGTTCTCCCCAGGCATCTGGGCGTCGCGAATCAAGTAGGCAGCGGAAAGAAGCGAGGCGATGCCCGAGCCGACGAGGTATGCCTTGCGCTCAGCGACGTCATCGGGCGGTACAGGGTGGTTCTGGGTGTAGCGGCCGAGGTCGTTCTGCACGAAAGGGTTGCCATCCGGGCTCACAGGGTAGCTGCGTTGATAAATGTGTTGGAAGTTCGTCATGACTGCTCCTCACACGACTTCGTCGGAAGTTCTTCGGTGAACTTCGACCAGTTCCCACGATAGCGCTGTCACCGCCTAATGGACCCTTGCCAACGACTTTTGTAGGAGTTTTGCAGGTGTTCGGTCGGTTTTCAGCGGCGGAGCGCAAGTTGTGGTGGGGTGACATACTGGTCTTTGGACACGGGGTGCGCCTCGGTGGCGCTGAGATCACACCCGTGGAACCTGATCTAGTTCGTACTGGCGAAGGGATGTCCGAGATGACCACTAGTGATGCGCTTGCCGAGCGGGGAACAATTCCCCGCGTCCTGTCAATTGCGGGTACCGATCCGTCCGGTGGAGCTGGCACCGCAGCCGACACCAAATCAATCGTCGCGGCAGGTGGATATGCGATGGTTGTCGTCACCTCCTTGGTGGCCCAGAACACCGAAGGGGTGCGCGCCATCCACACCCCGCCGACCGACTTCCTGGTCCAGCAACTGGCCGCTGTCAGTGATGACGTGAGAATCGACGCCGTCAAAACCGGAATGCTCGGCACCGCTGAGATCGTCGACGCGGTTGCGACCTTCCTCGACGAGCATCGACCGCCGGTAGTCGTCGTCGATCCGGTAATGGTCGCCACTAGCGGGGACCGCCTTCTTGCCCCCGACGCAGAGGCTGCCATGCGCGAGTTTTGTCGCCGCGCAACCGTCATCACCCCGAATATTCCGGAGCTCGGGGTGCTGTGCCAGAGCGAGCCGGCGACGACCCCGGAACAGGCCGTGGAGCAGGCTCGTCGGTGGGCGGCTGAGACGGGAGTGGCTGTCGTCGTCAAGACCGGGCATTTGAATTCGCAGCGGGTCGACAATATGTGGGTGACGCCGGAAGGAGCAATGCACACCGTCCCGGCGGCGCGGGTAAAGACGACCAACACCCACGGTACCGGGTGCTCACTGTCCTCAGCCTTGGCGACCCGGTTGGGTGCCGGTGACACCCCGGGGGATGCCCTGGCGTGGGTCACCGACTGGCTGCACGAAGCGATTCAGTACGGGTCGGCGCTGAACGTCGGTAAGGGCCACGGCCCGGTGGACCACTCCCATCGGGCACGTCGGCTGGCCAAGGACGCCTCGGCAGTGGCGTGGTTTGCGCCCATCGACCCCTTGGAATCCCCGCAAGGGTTGGTTGGATCGGCAGAGCCTTCACCGGACGCGGTGGTTGGCCCAGCCGGCCCATGGACGACGGCCCTGTGGCAAGCAAGTGGGGACATCGCTCGTCGCATTGAGGACTCGGATTTTGTTGCCGCTCTCGTCGACGGCACCCTGTCGAAGCCGGCCTTCGAGTTCTACCTGGGGCAGGACGCTCAGTACCTCACCTACTATTCACGAGCTTTGGCATCCTTGGCGGCTCGTGCTGTCGACCCGGAGGAGTCAGTGTGGTGGGCGCAGTCCTCTCAGGCGTGCCTTGTTGAGGAGGCAGAACTGCACCGCTCTTGGTTAGGGGATCACATCGACGTGGTTGCCGGGCCGGTGACCTTGGCCTACACGGACTTTCTGCTGGCCCGGGCATTGGGTGACGACTACGTCGTCGGTACGGCAGCGGTACTGCCTTGTTTCTGGCTTTATGCACACTTGGGTGCCAAGGTTCCGCACGTTCCCGACGACCACCCTTACGCCTCATGGTTGCAGACCTATGGGGATCCCGAGTTCGTCGAGGGGGCGTCACACACCATCGGTCTGGTGGAGAAAGCCTTCCAGAACGCCTCCGCCGTCACCAGGGCTCGCGCTGCCCATGCCTACCTGACGGCCTGCCGTCACGAATTGGAGTTCTTCGACCAAGCTTTGCGGGTCTGACTAGCTCGTCAGCACAAAGATCATATGACCACACTTGTGTCTGTTGCGCGCCTGGCCTCGGCTGGAACGTCGATGCCCTCTGAGGGACGCGCTGCCCTGTGGGCGGGTGTTGTCGGGCCCCGATGGACCATTGCCTCACCGCCGCCGTTGCCGCGCGGCCCGAAGGAACCCCTTGGGTGCTCGCCCCGACGGCCATCGGGCTAGTCCCGGTGCGTACCCGGATGGTTCGGGAATTCCTTGATGCTGGGCCCGACGTGGCCGGGGAGGTTGCGGCAGCGCGTGCTGGCGGACCCGGAAGTTTTCGGGTGCAGCTGCGTGACGCCCTTGACGAGGCGGCGAGAACCGCAAAATAGGAGATGAGATGACTTTAGACCTGCGGTGCTATTTGGTGACGTCGGGGACTGGTCGGCACACCGTCGAGACTGCGGCAGCGGCCGCTGGGGCGGGTGCCGGGATGGTGCAGGTACGGGCCAAGGAATTGTCCACTCGTGATCTGCTCAGCCTGGTTTTGCAGGTCGGCGAGGCGGTTCGTCGAGCGAACCCCGCGACGCGGGTGGTCGTGGATGACCGCGCCGATGTCGCCTGGGCGGCCATACGGGCGCGAGGGAACGTCCACGGGGTGCACGTCGGATTGACGGATTTGCCGGTGCGTGATGCGCGGGCGATGCTGGGCCCCGACGCGATCGTCGGTTACACCACGGGAACCTTGGACCTCGTGAGATCGGCCGAACCGTTCGCTGATGCGCTCGACTATGTGGGTGCCGGACCCTTCCGACCCACCCCGACCAAGGAATCGGGCCGCTCCCCGCTCGGCGTTCAGGGGTATCCGGCCTTAGTAGGGGCGAGCAGCCTGCCGGTTGTCGCTATCGGTGACGTCCAGGTGGCCGATGTCCCTGCTTTGGCGGCCACCGGTGTGGCCGGTGTCGCGATGGTGCGGGCCATCATGGCCTCCGATGACCCTGCCGCAGTGGTGCGGCAGGTTGTGCAGTCTTTCGATGAGGTGCGGGTTAGCTGATGCTCTGAGGCGGTTTGGTGTGCTGACGTTGTTTCCCCGTTGGCGTAGGCATTGAGGTTGTGACTTTATCCCGTGTTGACGCTTCTGCTCTGTTCCCCTCAGCTCCGTGTGGTGATACTTCACCATCATGGATGACCACCTCACCCACACACTTTCACCTCACCTCTGTGTGGCGATATGGGTCGTGATCGTTGGGGATGCCTGGTGGGGTTGCAGACCGTGGGTTCGTAACCCTGATTTCCACAACCGGACACAATCACCTGCCGTCTAGCTAGAGAAATCAGCAAGGTTTACGCCGGTACGGCGCCATTCATGATCTGGCGCAGGACCTGGTTGGTGAGCGTGGTCTTAGGGCGGTGACGTTTGTGCAAGTGATTGATGATCCAGTCCAGCACGAACTTCGGATCGCGCCGCAGCATCGTCGGGGTGGTGTGCAGGATTCTCCACCGGGCCTGCTCCAGATGGGCCGAACGCACCATCATCGCCTCGTACCCTTCCGGGGTGCCGTGGACCGAGCGGCCTTCCATTTCCACGCCCAGCATCTCAGCCTGGAACGCTTGATCCAGGACATAGCGATAATTCCCCTCACCAACCCACACTTGGTGGTTCGGCTTGTGACCAGTGATCCCGGTTGCCCGTAGGATTCGCGCTAATTCCAGCTCCGGGATCGACCAAGGATTTAGGTCGATGTCGGCTAGCGCACGGTCGACTTCGGCCTTCGAGTACCGGCCGGTGAGGGCTTTACGGGCCGCCCGGCATGAGGCCGGGGTCACTAGGCGTTGGCGCAGAGCCTGGCACATCCAGTCCCACTGTCCCTGGATTGCCAGGATGATCACCGATACTTCTGGGATCGCGACTCGTATTCCTTCGTCTTCGATGGTGAAATAGTGGGGCACGTGCCAGCGATGCACCCAGATACGGGGTCGCCTCAGACGGCGAGTGGGCGAGAACGCCTCGATGGCCTGGATGCCGGTGTAGTCCCAGCAGCGCTGAGTGACCGGATTCTTCAGTCCGAGCAACACCAAGGCGGCCATGCCGACCAGCGTCGCGTCGCGGTGCCACAACTTCAGTGCTTGGATCATCGTAGTGACGTGGCGGGCAGCGCCGGTGGCGGCCACCACTCCCGGCAGGATGCGTACCGTATCGCCCCGGGCGACGGACCGGTCAGCCTGGCCTCGCAATGGGCTGTCACGGACAATGCGCGCCACCCCGCCGTTGCTGCGCAGCTCTAGTTCAAAGTTTTCCCTCATGTCCACAGTTATCGGCACAGGCCCGCGGATGCACCACGTTTTTTGAACCTGTGGACAACCCGGCCCAGATCAGCCGTACTGGCTGTGGATAAGTCGTCACCTACTCGCATCCCAGCCACGTGAGATGGCACCACGGGCAGCCACCACCCCAATCACCACACTCAGGGTGGAGGAAGTGAAGGGGCACCGTGGTGACGGGTCCATGGCGGGAAGAGGGTGATGTGGTGAGGAGAGCCGTAATGATGATGAGGCCAAGGAGGGGATGGTACGTGGAACTTGTGTGATGGGGTCGCCGGGGTGACTAGCGCTCCCAGAACGGTTTCGAACTGGGAGTGTTAGGAAAACGTCAGGATCCCGCACATCCCCATATGGGATCCGTAGGGAAGCGCGACAGCGGCCGGGTCACGCGGTTTCGATGGGTGGTGGTGCCACAACCGGCACCCCGGAAACCCCGGGTCGTCGTCAAGGAGCCCGTCATGCTCGACGTCATCTGGCTGCTCGGTGTCATCGCCTTGTTCATCCTGCTCGCCCTGTGCGTGAAGGGGGTCGATGCGCTATGACCATCCTTAATCTGGTGGCCGCCATCCTCGGTATCGCCGCCGTTGTGTATCTCGTGATTGCCCTTATCCGCCCGGAGCGTTTCTAATGACGTGGATCTGTTTCCTGGCGGGTCTGGCTCTGCTCGCCATCGCGCTCGGTATCGCTCAGCATCACCTGGGCACCTACATGGCCCGTGTCTTCACCTCTGACAAGGACACGAGGGTCGAGACCTGGTGTTACCGCGTCATGGGGGTCAATCCCCGTGCCGGTCAGACGTGGAAGTCTTATGCTCGCGCAGTACTGGCTTTCAGTTTCTGCGGAGTCGTCTTCCTCTACGCTCTGCAACGTCTCCAGCTATGGCTGCCATGGTCCCTGGGGAAGGGATCAGTAAATCCGGCGGTCTCCTTCAACACCGCGATCTCTTTCGTCACGAACACCAATTGGCAGGCCTACTCACCGGAGGCGACCCTCGGGCACTTCGTCCAGCTCGCTGGCCTGTGCGTGCAGAATTTCGTCTCCGCCGCTACCGGCATCGCGATTGCTGTTGCGCTGATTCGCGGATTCGTTGGCCACGGTGAGCACACCATCGGCAACTTCTGGGTGGATCTCACCCGCTGCACGTTGCGCATCCTCATGTTGATTGCCGCCGTAGCGGCTTTCCTGCTCATCGCTGGTGGCGCGGTCCAGAATTTCACCGGGTTCCTGCACGTGACCGGTGTGGCTGGCGGAAACCAGGTCATCCCGGGCGGTCCCGTCGCCTCTCAGGAGGCCATCAAGGAGCTTGGCACTAACGGTGGTGGTTTCTTTAACGGTAACTCGTCTCACCCCTTCGAGAATCCGCAACCGTGGACGAACATGCTCGAGATCTTCCTCATCCTGCTCATCCCGTTCTCGCTGCCTCGCACCTTCGGGAAGATGGTGGAAGATGTGCGGCAGGGCAGGGCGATACTCGCTGCGATGGTCGTCCTGTTCACCGTCAACCTATGTGCCATGGCCGCTGCCGAATTTTCTGGCCACGGTACTGCCGCACGCCTCGCGGGAGCCGCGATGGAGGGCAAGGAGCAGCGCTTCGGATTGGCTCAGTCGGTCCTCTTCGCTAACTCGACGACGATGACCTCCACCGGCGCAGTCGACTCGATGCACGACTCCTTCACCGCCATCGGAGGGATGTTCACCCTGCTCAACATGATGCTCGGCGAGATTAGCCCTGGCGGTGTGGGGAGCGGTCTCTATGGCATGCTCGTTATCGCCGTCATCGCGGTCTTCATCGCCGGCTTGCTGGTCGGTCGTACGCCGGAATACCTTGGCAAGAAGATCGGCCCGCGTGAGATGAAGCTATCGGACTTGTACATCCTCGTGATGCCGACTCTGGTGCTATGCGGCGTAGCCTTGAGCCTGGCCGTCCCGGGCCTACGCAGTAGTGTCAATACCTCGATCGCCAACCCGGGCGAGCACGGGCTGTCCGAGCTGGTATACGCCTTCACCTCAGCCGCCAACAACAATGGTTCGGCCTTCGCCGGTTTGGACGCCTCGACGAACTGGCTGTGTGCCGCCCTCGGTGCGGCCATGCTCCTCGGGCGCTTCGTACCGATCATCCTCATCCTTGCCCTGTCGGGTGCCTTGGTCGAACGTGAACCAGTGCCCGTCACCGCCGGCACCCTTCCCACGCACAATGCGTTGTTCACGACCCTGATCGTGTTCACCGCCATCCTCGTCACAGCGCTTGTCTTCTTTCCGGTCCTCACGCTCGGACCGCTGGCCGAAGGACTGATCTGATCATGACCGTCATCCCTTCGAATTCGCGTTCCCGCGGTCTCACCGGGACTCAGGCGCGTCAGGCCCTGCCCGGAGCCCTTCGTAAGCTTGATCCGCGTTTTCAGTGGCGCAACCCGGTTATGTTTTTGGTGTGGATTGGCGCAGTCCTGACAACCATCATCGCTGGCCTGGAACTGCTCACTGGTGTCACCGACGGCGGTGTTTCCGTCGGTTTTTCCATGGCCATTGCGGTGTGGCTGTGGCTGACCGTCATCTTCGCCAACCTTGCCGAGTCGATCGCTGAGGGTCGCGGCAAGGCCCAGGCCGAGTCATTGCGCAAGACCCGCACCGCCACCAGCGCGATTCGCGTCGACGGGTGGGACGAGCGGAACGATCCGTCCGCCGAGCACACCACGACAACCGAGGTCGTCTCCTCGGAGCTCAGGTATGGCGACGTCGTCGTCGTGGCGGCGGGCCAGACGATCCCTGGTGACGGCGACATCGTCTGGGGCATCGCTTCGGTCGACGAATCGGCCATCACCGGTGAGTCAGCCCCCGTGGTACGGGAGTCCGGCGGCGACCGTTCTGCCGTCACCGGTGGTACGACAGTGCTTTCGGACCGTATCGTCGTCAAAATCACCTCGAAGCCCGGGCAAAGTTTCGTCGACCGCATGATCGCCCTGGTTGAGGGTTCCGGACGTCAGAAGACCCCCAACGAGATTGCCCTCAATATCTTGCTGGCGAGCCTCTCGATTGTCTTTGTCCTCGTCACCCTGACCCTCAACCCAATTGCGTCCCTGGCCGCCAGGCCGGTGAGCGTCACGGTATTGGTGGCGCTGCTGGTCTGCCTCGTCCCGACGACGATCGGTGCTCTGCTGTCGGCCATCGGCATCGCGGGTATGGACCGCCTGGTGCAGCACAACGTGTTGGCAATGTCCGGACGCGCGGTGGAGGCCGCTGGCGACGTTACGACTCTTCTGCTCGACAAGACTGGCACCATCACCTACGGAAACCGTCGTGCCAGCGAATTCATACCGATGCCGGGTATGAGCGACGAAGAGATTCGCGACGCGGCCGCCCGGTCTTCGCTGGCCGACCCGACTCCCGAGGGCACCTCCATCGTCGACCTGGCCCGCGAGCAGGGCTTCGTCCCCGATGCCTGCGGCGAACAGGGGAAAGTCGTCCCCTTTACCGCTCAGACCAGAATGTCGGGCATCGACCTTCCCGACGGCACCAAAATCCGTAAGGGTGCCGGATCTGCTGTACGCGCCTGGCTGACGGAGTCCCACATCAATATGGACATCGACACGCTGGCGCACATGGATCGCCGGGTCGACTCGGTGTCCCAGTCCGGTGGTACTCCGCTCGTCGTGGCGGTACGCACCCCCGACCACTCGGGCAAGGTGCTCGGCGTCGTTCACCTCAAGGACATCGTCAAGGAGGGTCTAACCGACCGGTTTGCTGAGCTGCGTCGAATGGGCATCCGCACTGTCATGGTGACCGGAGACAACCCGCTGACCGCAGCCGCCATTGCCAAGGAGGCTGGCGTGGACGATTTCCTCGCCGAGGCCACCCCGGAGGACAAGCTCGCCTACATCCGCAAGGAGCAGGAGGGTGGCCGGATGGTCGCGATGACCGGTGACGGCACCAACGATGCCCCGGCTCTGGCCCAGGCGGACGTCGGCGTCGCGATGAACACCGGCACCTCGGCTGCTAAGGAGGCCGGCAACATGGTGGACCTTGACTCCGACCCGACGAAGCTCATCAGCATTGTCGGAATCGGCAAGCAACTACTCATCACGCGCGGTGCCCTGACGACCTTCTCGATCGCCAACGATATTGCCAAGTATTTTGCGATCATCCCAGCGATCTTCATGGCGACCTACCCGGGTCTGTCGGCCCTCAACATTATGGGTTTGCATTCCCCAGCGTCAGCGGTGCTCTCGGCGATCATCTTTAACGCCATCATCATCGTTATTTTGGTTCCGCTGGCCCTCAAAGGCGTGGCATACAAGCCCGCCGGGGCGTCGAAAATCCTCGCACGGAACCTGCGCATCTACGGGTTGGGCGGTGTTGTTGCGCCGTTCATCGGCATCTGGCTTATCGACCTGATTATCCGTCTCATTCCCGGCTTCTGATCGGAGTTCATCATGATCATCTCCTCTAGGACTCGCACCGTCCTCGTCGGGTTGCGCTCGATGCTGCTGTTTACTGTTATCGTCGGCGTCGTGTACACCGGCCTTATGACTGGGCTGGGCCAGTTGATGCTCCATCACCAAGCCAACGGCTCGCAGTTGGAGGTCAACGGCAAGGTGGTCGGCTCGACCCTCATCGGCCAGTCCTTCACCGACAAGGGTGGAAGGCCGTTGCCGAAGTACTTCCAGCCGCGTCCCTCGGCTGCCGGTGACGACGGTTACGATGCCGGGTCCTCGGGCGGTTCCAACATGGGCCCGGAAAACCCGGACCTGGCGAAGGCCATCAAGGAGCGTCGCAGCCAGGTGGCGGCCTTCAACCACGTCGATGCTGACCGGGTACCCGCTGATGCTGTGACGGCGTCGTCGTCGGGTCTGGACCCACATATCAGCCCCGAATACGCCAATATCCAGATCGCTCGGGTGGCGAAGGCTCGTCATCTCGACAAGGCCGTCGTACGGCGGATCGTTGACGATAACACCACGGGACGCCAACTCGGGTTCCTCGGTGAGACTAAGGTCAACGTCGTGACGCTCAATGCCGAACTGGATCGCCAGCACTGACGGTGCTGACGGTCGGGTAATCATGGCCTAGGAGGACGCGGTGGCTGTTCGGGGAAGGTTGCGGGTGCTGCTGGGCGCGGCACCGGGCGTCGGCAAGACCTACGCCATGCTTGACGAGGGCAAGCACCTGCGCGCCGGGGGGTCTGATGTCGTTATCGCCGTTGTTGAGACTCACGGCCGGGCAGCTACTGCGGCAATGACCGAGGGGATGGAGGTCATCCCGCGGCACTACGTCGAGTGCCGTGGCATTGAGCTGCCGGAGATGGATCTTGACGGGGTGCTGGCCCAGCACCCTGACGTCGCCCTCGTCGACGAACTTGCCCACACCAACGCCCCCGGGTCCCGTAATGAGAAGCGTTGGCAGGACGTTGAGGAGCTTCTGGAGGCCGGGATTGACGTCATCTCGACGGTCAACATCCAGCACATCGAGTCCCTCAACGACGTCGTTGAGCAAATCACTGGGGTACCACAGCGCGAGACTGTCCCGGACACCGTGCTGCGCAGGGCCAGCCAGGTGGAGGTCGTCGACCTCGCCCCGCAGGCCCTGCGCGACCGATTGTCGAGCGGCAAGGTGTATCCGGCCGAGCGGATCGACGCGGCCTTGTCAAACTACTTCCGGCTCGGCAATCTCACCGCCCTGCGTGAGTTGGCCTTGTTGTGGGTGGCCGACGAGGTCGATCACGCGCTGGCCGACTACCGTAGCGAGCACGGTATCGACTCCCGTTGGGAAGCCCGTGAACGGGTAGTCGTCGCCCTGACAGGGGGTCGGGAAGGCGAAACCCTGTTGCGACGCGGTGCCCGGATCGCGGTTCGAGCCGGTGGCGGAGAGTTGCTGGCGGTGCACGTCACCACCGAGGACGGGCTGCGCTCCCCGCATCCGGGGGAACTAGCCCGGCAACGAGGGTTGGTGGACAAGCTAGGAGGGTCCTTCCACCAGCTCGTTGGCGATGACATCCCCGAGACTCTCATCGAGTTCGCGAAGTCGGTCAACGCCACCCAGCTCGTCATCGGGGCTAGTCGGCGTGGCAAACTCTCGCGGCTGTTGACCGGACACGACGTCGAGGCAGACATCATCCGGGCTTCCGGTGCTATCGACGTTCACATCGTCAGTCATGACGCCCAGGCGAAGGCGCTGCGTTTGCCGCGGATGGGTGGGTCGTTGTCGACGCGGCGTCGGATCGCTGGTTTCGCTGTGCTGGCGGTGCTCGGGCCACTCTTGACGTGGCTGTTGGTGTCGTCGCGTAGCCCGGAGGCGCTGACGACCGATGTGCTGGCTTACGAGTTGCTGGCCGTCGTGGTGGCCTTGGTAGGTGGGGCATTTTCGTCGCTCATTGCGGCTCTGGCCTCGGGTTTTGCGCTGGACTATTTTTTCACCAAACCTTTCTACACCGTCACCGTCAACGAACCGTTACACCTGGTGGCACTGTTGCTGTACCTGCTCACCGCGGCCCTGGTGAGTGTTGTTGTCGATCGCGCTGCCCGTAAGACCAGGGTGGCTCGACGCGCCGCCGCTGAGTCGGGACTGTTGCAGTCGGTGGCCGGTTTGGTGCTGCGCGGCGAGGACGCCGTTGAGTCGTTGTTGTCCAGGGCGACTGAGGCTTTCGGGCTATCTGGGGCGCGATTGATGACCGACGGAAAGGTTGTGGCAAATTGGGGTACAACGAGTGATCAAGTCACGGAGCATCGCATCGACGACCATACCGTGGTGGAATTCCACGGCCCGGAGCCGGACGCCTCGGAGCGTCGGCTGATGTCGGTCATCGCCGCCCAGTTGGGGACAGCCTTGGAGCAGCATCAGCTGGAGGAGACGGCGAAGGCGGTGGAGCCGTTAGCGGCCACCGACCGGGTGCGCACGGCGTTGTTGTCAGCGGTCGGTCACGACCTGCGTCGCCCCCTGGCGGCTGCCACCGCGGCTGTGTCTGGGCTGCGCAGCGAGTGGTCGAAGCTTTCTGACCAAGATCGTGCCGATTTGTTGGAAACCGCTGATGAGGCGTTGTCGCAGTTGGCGAATTTGGTCACCGACCTTCTCGACGTCTCCCGGTTGCAGTCGGGGGTGCTGGGGGTCTCGGTGATGCCGGTAGACCCGGCTGAGGTCATCATGCCGGCGTTGGACGAGTTGTCCCTGGGGCCGGCCGACGTCGAGATTGACCTGGGTTCTGACGTTCCCGAGATGGTCGCCGACCCAGCCTTGCTGCAGCGAGTTGTCGTCAACCTGTTGTCGAATGCGCTGCGTTACGAGCCGGCGGGCAGCCGGGTGCGGTTGGCGGAGAGTAGCTTCGCCAACCAGGTGGAGATTCGAGTCATCGATCACGGCCCGGGGATTCCAGAGGACCGTCGCGACGATGTCATGGTGCCTTTCCAGCGGCTGGGTGATACGGATTCCAGCGTAGGGCTGGGGCTTGGCCTGGCGCTGTCGAAGGGGTTCGTCGAGGGAATGGACGGCACCCTGGCCTTAGAGGACACTCCCGGCGGGGGACTGACGATGGTGATCAGCTTGCCCCGGGTAGGGGTTGAGGAGGCAAGTGTTCAATGAGAATTCTTATCGCTGATGACGACCCGCAATTTTTGCGAGCCTTGCGGATCACTTTGGGCGCCAGGGGATACGAGGTCTTGTTGGCGCGTGATGGGCAGCACGCCTTGGAGATGGCCATCGATCACAAGCCGGACATCATTTTGCTGGATCTCGGAATGCCGCGTCTCGACGGGGTAAAGGTCATTGAGGCGGTGCGCGGCTGGTCGTCGGCGCCGATCCTGGTGATCTCGGGACGATCCGGGTCGGCCGAGAAGGTGGAAGCCCTTGACGCTGGGGCTGACGACTACGTCACCAAACCATTCTCGATGGATGAGTTGCTTGCCCGTATCCGCGTGTTGACAAGGCGTATTGGCCAGGACGAGGTAGATGAGGAACCAATCGTCGCTTTCGGGTCGGTGTGGGTGGATCTGGCTGCGCACACCGTGACCCGTGACGGGGCCAATGTCAGGCTGACGCCGACCGAGTGGCGGGTGCTGGAGCTGCTCATCCGTAATGAAGGTCGGCTGGTGACTCGTCAGACCATGCTGAGTCAGGTCTGGGGCTCCGAGCACGTCACCGACACCGGCTACCTGAGGCTCTACATTTCCCAGTTGCGCAAGAAGCTGGAGCCCGAGCCGAGTAGGCCGCGGTATCTCATCACTGATGCCGGAATGGGGTACCGGTTGGTGCTTGACCCCTGATATATGCATATAATAATGCACATGCCCACTAGAAACGTGTATGTCTCCGACGAAGACCAAAACCTGTTCCAAGAAGCAGCCGAGCTTGCAGGAGGGTTTTCACCTGCAGTGAGCGAAGCTCTGCGCGAGTACGTGAAACGTCGCAAGCTGATGAGGGGAGGGGCCGAGCAGGTTGAGGTAGATCTGCGTACTGACGGGATCGATCACCGTGTCTCGTTCATGGGGCGTCGGTTGGTCAAGGTGCAACGAGACCACGAGCAGGGCTGTCGCATTGATACCGTCTACGCGACTGCCAGGAAGCAATTTGCCGTGGTGTCGAAGGTGCGTCGTGTTCTGCCAAGCTGGGCCGGAGGCAAGGAAGATCTTTGGTCGCATCCAGAAACGTGGGACAAGGAATTCTGGACGGTCGGAGATCGTACGCTTAAAGTTTTTGCGAATTTGGATGAGTTGCGAGCGGCCGATGGTGAACTTGCAGAACGGGTCGACTCAGCGCTGCACGTCGCACCCTATGAGGTTCTGGACATTTAACACGTAAGGGGCTTGAGCGGTGGCCTGAGAGGTAGTGGTCGTCCATCTGCCGGCTACCACGTTTGACTGTTTTCGCTCGTCAGAAGCGTTTCGTCACCGATCAGTGGACCTACTATGCAGAGAGTTTGAACTGTGGCTCGGCTGCACGAACCGCGTGTTCTCGCTTGTCGCGAGGGGTTTACCGGGCATCGAAGCGGCCACCGGAACCCTGTGTTGTGGACTCTCGGGGTCAGTCTGTCCGCTCACTTGAGATGGCTTAACATTTCTGACCGACGCCGAAGTCTACGAACGCTGCGAAACGCCAACCGACGCCTTTGCAACCAAGCCTTCTTCATCAAGATCTACATCGACGAAGACGACCAACTCCGCGTCGAGAACAACCGACCTTTCGAAATGCTCCTCGACCCTCAGATCAACGCCAACGCCCTCACCTGGGCCCAGAACGGCAACAAGGCCCGAATCGAAACTAAGGGGTTCGAGCCTTGTGCGTGGGGTTACTTAGACGTTCATTTTGATACAAGGATCTGGGTGGGTGCACGGAGGGGCTAGGTGGGTGCATTGCATCCTGACAGGAGCGCCGGGTGAGTTCTGGTTGACTACCAGCAGCGTGTTCGGTATGCTAGAGGATAGTTACGCGACAGCGTCCGTTCCAATTTCTGGGAGTGTGTTAATTCCGATGGTGCTGTGATCTCCGTTCGGCTACGCCGAGAAGCGTCCAAATGTTTCGACGGTTTTGGGGATCAATATGTCTGCTATCGAGGTAATCAATCTTTCTTTTTCATTTTCCGCTCAGCCACTCTTGGATAACGTTTCATTCAGCGTTGGCGATAGCGAGCGCGCAGTACTTGTGGGGCCTAATGGCTCTGGCAAAACCACTCTCCTGCGCCTGATACGAGGAGAGCTAACCCCGGATCGAGGACATATCGCCATCAGTGATGCAGGAGATGCAGGTTCTTGTCGCTTCCCTTATGTTCGTGACGCCACTGGCACAGTTCAGGACTATCTGGACGACGTGTTGGCTGGCCCATGGGAGTTGCTCACTCGCTTCGACCACGTGACGAAGCAACTATCGGCTGCCCAAAGTTCAGCGAGTCTCGCTAAAGAGTACGATCACATACTCACCAGTCTTACTCTGGCCGACGTATGGTCGCTCGAAGCTCGAATCGATGAAGTGTTAGCCGGTTTAGGTCTAGGCCAGCTGACCGGACGCGGTCGACAGCGCGCACTCGGCTCACTCTCCCCTGGCCAGGCAGTGCGGCTCGAACTGGCAGGCATCATTATGGTCAGACCAGTAACTCTGGTCTTGGATGAACCCACCAATCATCTTGATGACGAAGCCGTAGGCTTTCTGATCCAGCAAATAACAGATTGGCCGGGGCCAGTGCTCATGGCCAGTCATAATCGTGCGTTTATTGAAGAGACAGCCACGGTCATCTATGACCTCGATATTGCCCCGTGGCAGGCTTTGGCCACAGCTGAAGGAGAGGCTGTGTCTGGCGTGTACCGGTGCACTGGCGCCTATAGTGATTATCTTGGCGCCAAACAACACGCCCGCATGGAGCATCAAAAGCTTCACGCCACCCAGCAATCTGAAAAACGCGCGATTCGAAGTCATCGCCGTCGTAGCGAAGATATCGCTCGTGGTGGAGTGAAATTAGCGAAGGCGCAGGGCATGGCACGTAAGTTCTTCTCTGACCGGGCAGAAAAGACCGCGCTGCGACGCACGCGTAACGACGATCAACGCTTACACGATCTTGCTGAACATGAGGTGCGAAAACCCCGCAACTACCAACTTAAGCTCAACCTTCCACCAGTCGGCTCGCGTGGCGGGTTAGCCGTCACGGCACGAAGCGCCTTCATTCCAGGCAGGCTTCTCCCAATCACGTTCGACCTTGCCACGGGGGAACATTTAATACTGACTGGCCCGAATGGAGCGGGGAAAACCACGCTCTTGAATTGGCTTGCTAGTGGGAAAACAACAATCGACCCTAGATCCGAAGCCAGCGGCACTATCTCTGTCAGCGGGCGGCTTGCTTACGTCCCACAGCGCCTACCACGCACAGGAGATTCCTACTTTCACCCAGAACATTGGAAAGACGGGATCAGAGAACTTGGCACGGGAATACTCCACCCATCCATGTGGGCCACCCCAGTCGGCCAACTTTCAGATGGAAACCAGCGTCGAGCCCAGATCGCGTTAGCCGTGGCGCAGAAACCCGAGATTCTTGTCATTGACGAACCAACCAACTACCTCGACCTCGCCACGCTTGAAGAACTAGAGGACGCGCTACGCCAATGGAACGGCACACTCATCATCGCCAGTCACGACCGCTGGCTTATCAACCACTGGCAGGGAACACAAATCGAATTATGCCCCACAGATCCAGCGCCCGGATCACCGAATCCCCTCTTACTCGTTAAGAGCCGGTTCGAGCCGTGGTAGTGCCGTCCTTGAGTGTGAGTTTGATAGCGCCGTCGTGGTTGACGGTGGTGTGATCGACGAGGGTGTTCCAGGCTTGGTCGGAGTATTCGAGTGGTGGTTGGGTGGCAAGGTAGTCGCGTACTTCGATTGCTTGTGCTCGGCGGTGGCGCAGATCGTCGATCTGGTCGCTGATCCGTTGATGCTCGGCCTCAAGTTGGTGGTGCCGATCTTCAAGCTCGTGGTAACGGCGGTCGTAGTCGTCAGGGTCGTGGGCGGTCGTGGCTGCGGGGTGATGAGTTGGTTCATCAGCGTGATGGTTTCTTCGATCCGCTCCCCCAGCGTGGCCTGCTTGGTTTCGAGCTCGCGGGTGTCGTAGACGGTTTCGTCGAGCAGGCGCATGGTGTCATCGAGCACGTCGTTGCCGGTGACCCGCTTAGCCAGGGCTGCGACGAAGGCGTCTTTGATCTGGTCTTCGGTGACGTGGGGTGTCGCGCAGTGATGATCCTTGTTGTATTTGTTGTTGCAGCGCCAGATGTAGCGGCGGTATTTGCTGGTGGAGTGCCAGACTTTCCGCCCAAACCTCCCGCCGCAATCGGAGCAGGTGATCGTGTTGGCGAAGGGGTGGGTGTTGGAGGTGCCTTTGCCTGCGCGGCGGGCGAGTTCTGCTTGGACGGTGTCCCAGGTGACGGGATCAATGATGGGTTCGTGGTTGCTGGTGACGTAGTACTGGGGTACTTCGCCTTCGTTGATTTTCATGGTTTGGTTAGGAAGTCGGTGGTGAAGCTCTTTTGCAGCAGCGCGTCGCCTTTGTATTTCTCGTTGGCAAGGATCGACCGCACAGTGGAGGGCGACCAGATTTGTTTGCCACGCGGGGTGGGGATGCCATCGGATGTGAGTTCTTTGGCGATGGTTTGTGGGGTTGCGCCTTCGAGGAAGCGGGCATAAATACGACGGACGGTTGGTGCTTGGGTTTCGTCGATGGCGAGGTTGCCGTCTTCGCCTTTCTTGTAGCCGAGCAGGGACGCGTAGGACACCATGATTTTCCCGTCGGCGAAGCGTTTACGGTGGTCCCAGGTGACATTCTCGGAAATGGAGCGGGATTCTTCTTGGGTGAGGCTGGACATGATGGTGATGAGTAGTTCGCCTTTGGAATCGAGTGTCCAGATGTTTTCTTTTTCGAAGTAGACCTCTACGCCTTTGTCTTTGAGCTGGCGGACGTGGATGAGGGTGTCGACGGTGTTGCGGGCGAACCGGGACACGCTCTTGGTGAGGATCAAATCGATTTTTCCGGCGAGGGTGTCGGCGATCATGGTTTTGAAGCCTTCACGGTGTTTGGTGCTGGTGCCAGTGATGCCTTCGTCGGCGTACATGCCTGCGAATTCCCACTCTGTGCGGGATTGGATGTGGCTCGTGTAGTAGTCGATTTGTGCCTCGTAGGAGGAGGCTTGTTCTTCCATCTCGGTGGATACCCGCGCGTAGGCCGCTACCCTGCGCCGACGCCGAGTACCCTGCACCGTGGTGTGTCCGGGTATTTTTGTGGCTGGGATCGCGGTGACACGCTTGTTCCGAATCTGCTTGGTGGTCATATCGCACTTTCCTCGTCCAGGCTCACCGCCACTGGCACTTCGCCGCTAATGGTGTGGATGGTGAGCGTACGATCGGGATTGACAACGATTTTCACGAGGCGCGTCAGCGCATACTCGTCGTCCCAGTCGTCGAGGCCAAGCACGCGGGTGCAGATCTGGGTGAGATGGGTTTCTCGGATTTGTGGTGCCTGGCAGGGATTGCCTTTACCTTTGGTGGCGGTTTCGCACCACCAAAACTTGTAGGACGTGTGGCGGCGTGTCTTGGTGCGGCGGTGATAAAACCTGCTACAGACAGAGCATTCAATCCGAGAGGTGAGCCCGGTCGTTCTAGCTGACGGCGTGGCTCCACGTCCGAGATGTCTGCGCCGGGCGAGCTCGGCCTGGACGGCGCCGAACGTGGTCTGGTCGATGATGGGCGGGTGGGATTCGTCGACGAGGTAGCGTGGCAGCTCGCCGGTGTTGGTATGGCAGTTCAATTCTGCAACGTTTGGCCGGTAATACTTTTGCAGGATTACGCGGCCGGTGTAGATTTCATTTTCGAGCCATTTGCGGATCGTCTTACCGCGAAACTTGGCTCCCCGCCTAGGCTTGACCCCTTCAGCATTCAACTGACTGATGATCTTGGCTTCAGTCTCGATGATAGCCAAGTCACTACCCACGTATTGGTAGCCGTAGGGTTGGCGCGAATGCATGAGCCCGTCGGCGTATTTCTTCCTTATCCCCCATTTAACATTCTTCGACATGGATCGAGATTCCTCCTGCGCAAACGATGCCAGCAGGGTCAGCAGGAGTTCACCGTCAGCGGTCGCGGTATCGATCTGTTCACGCTCGAAACGCACTGAGACGCCGAGGATTTTGAGTTCGCGGACGGCATCGAGCAGGTCGACGGTGTTGCGAGTCAGCCTGGATATCGACTTCGTCAAAATCATGTCGATGTCGCCGGAGCGGGCGGCGGCCATCATGGTCTGGAACCCCTCTCGACGGACGGTACTGGTGCCGGTGATGCCTTCGTCGATGAACACGCCTGCATAGTCCCAACCAGGGGTGGATTGAATCAGATGAGAGTAGTACGACACCTGGGCGGCAATCGAAGATAGCTGGCGTTCGTGCTCGGTCGATACCCGCGCATACCCTGCTACTCGTAGCCGACGTGGCGTGGCGGGTCTAGGTGGGATAACTCGAAAACTACGCGAGGTCACTCCCTGCTTCTCTTTCTTCTATGGCGACAGGTGTTTTGGTTGTATCCATCTACGCTCTAAACCTGAGTCTTATCCAGTCGAACCTGCAGCAACAATGCCCCCACTGGCGCGGTTGCTTCATGCCCGATCCGCGTAAGGATCACGTGGCTTTCGTTTGGGGTGAGTGCGCCGGTTTCGGTGAGCCGATCAATAAAGGCGACCTGGCGGGCAAGATCGACTTCGGCATTGAACATGGCACCCGTCACGGTCTGCCACCTCGGGTGCTGAAGCGGTGCCTGATATAGCAGGCATGCGAGCAATACTTACGGTGCTTGTTTCCGTAGGCCTCGAAGCTCTCACCGCAAGCAACGCAGGTGAAGGTGTATATTGCCCGCCGGTTGAGCCGTTCGGGGTGGGCGTGCTACCACGACAAACGACACACATCCGAACAGAACCTTTGCCCCGCCACCGCAGCTTCAAAATGCCCATTACAGTGTTCGCATGCCTTAGCAGGCTCAACATCAACCGCCGGATCGATGTTGATGTCAGCTCTGCGACAGATCGACTTCACCGTATTGCGCGACATGCCCAATCTGGTGGCGATCTGCCCATACGATGCGCCTCGGCATCGCAGCTCCACAACTCGCTCACGGGTAATCTCACGTGCCATGACGCGCTCCTGCTCAATAGAAATAAGGTCTCTACTGACAGGGCTTCGACCCACCCCGATTTATAACCACCACTGTCCTGGTGCGATGGGAACAAAAATGGCCCCGCCACCACCTCATGTAGTGAGGCAGCGACGGGGCGAAACAGGACAGTTTTCATGAGTCTTGGTTTAGTGGCGGAGTTTTTCGTTGACCCGGCGCTGGACGGCGTCGTAGTTGGATCCGAGTCTGCGTCGGCGTTCGTTGCCGTTGCCGTATTCGCCGCGGATGACCGCGTCAGCGAGCGCGTCAATGTTCGGTGCCGGCTTCGGTGTGGGTGCGGGTTTCGGTGCCGGCGCGGGTGCGGGCGTGTTGCCGGTCATGTGGTCGTACCAGTACTGGGCGCGAGCCATATAGGCGGCGTGCTGAGTACCGGCCAGCGATGCTGGGCATTCGGTGGCTGAGAAGTTTTTGTGCCCGAACACGTTCTTACCCCAGGTAGGGCGGCCGAGCTTGTAATACCGACAGATCGCGGCCACCAAATGTGCGCCGTTGTCGAGGCAGGCGTCAGAGATTTTCCATGGGTTAGAAGAGGCGTCGGCGTGCTCGATACCAATGCTGGTGGTATTGGCTGCCCAGTTTCCGGCGTGCCAGGCGGTGTCGCGGTCCCACACGAGCTGCCCGATCCGCCCGGAGGTTTCTACCTGGTAGTGGGCGGAGGCGGGCCGGGTCTGCCACACGTCCCAGCACCCTTTGATGGTGAGGTTGCCGGCGTTGTGGTGGATGATCACCTTGTCGATTCGGTGGCCGGAGCGTCCTTTGGTGGAGCATAGGGGACTCGAACCCCTGACCTACTGCTTGCAAAGCAGCCGCGCTACCAACTGCGCCAATGCCCCGTGGACCTCCATAGTGTAGAGGATGCGCGGTGGTTTGGGCGAGTCGAAGCCTCGCGCAATGCCGTCTGGTCCTGCCAAAAAGTCGAGATTGTGACGGTACCATCGCGTTTTCGGGGCAGTTTGTGACGCATCGGCCCGGTTACGACAACACCTCGGCGGGACTAACGATAACGGCCTCGAGTCCACGCTCAGCCAGTGCGGGAGCCAACTCTTCGGCCTGACCGCAGATACCGATCCGCCAGCTGTCGGGGATCAGCAACTCCCGCCAGGCTCGGTTCACCGACCATTCCCCAGCACTCGCCCTCGCTGATGCCACGGCGGCGAGGTGATCGTCGACCCAGTTCGGTGCCAGTCCGGCCCCGACCAGAGCTGCCACTTGGTGGGCGACCGCACCGGCGGTGTCGTACTGCAATGGGGCGATGCCAACCGAGTGGTCGCGGGCGGCATCCACTTCGTCGGCCCTCAGGTCGTCGCTGGAGGTGAGAATGCGTAATGCCTCGGCCACGGCGTCGGCTCCAACCTCAGTGCGGAAGGACCCCGCAACGGTCGCCACTCCACCATCGGGGAGTGGGCGGCTCGACATTCCGACCCCGTAAGACCATCCCTTGTCTTCCCGCAGCACCTGGTTGAGACGCGACCCGAACGTCCCGCCGAGGGCTCCGCATGCGACCTTGAGGGCGGCCCAACCCGGGTGGGAGCGCCCCACAGTGGCCTGCTGGATACGCACGTCGGCCTGCACAGCGTCGGGGCGGTCGACAAGAATCACCCGTGGTCCGTCGAGGCGTGGCTGGAGTGGAGCAACCTGCGAGGGGGAACCGCTGGTCGTCCACTCCTTGAATATTGACAAGTCGAGGTCCTCGACTCCCTCTCCGGCAACCACCAGCACGGCATCGGAGATCGTCCAGTGCGCGGCCCAGAATTCTCGTGCGGCTGCAGCGTTGAGCTTTTCTACCGACGAGAGGGTGCCGATCGTGGGCAGGGACGACCGTGACCCCACTGGCCATAGCGCCCGTGCTGCTGCCATCTCGGCTAGGGACGATCCGCGCTGGCTGGTCTGGGCCAGGGAGGCTCGCGCCGCGTCGATCTGACGAGCGATGTCCTCTTCGACCAGGCTCGTGGTGTTCAACAATTCGACGAAGAGTTCAGCCGCTGCATCGAACCTTGTCACGGGCACATCGACGCCGACGTGGCTTCCGGCTAACCCGGCCGAGCCGTCGTAGCTGGCCCCGATCGACTCCATGGCCTCAGCGAAAGCTGCGCCGGGATGGGGGCCGGTGGATTCGTCAGCTGTGCGGACGACGAGCCCAGCAAGGCCCTCGAGACCAGTAGGTTCGGCACACAGGGGCGCTTCCAACCCGATTTCCATAGTGACGATGCGCTGGCCAGGCATCGGAACGCGCACTACCGTGAGGCCGGTTGGCAGGGTCTCGACGAGGCACTGTGGAAAGGACCACGGCGAGCCAGGACGCACGGTGGGGCGACTGGTGAGAGGACGCTCATTACAGGTTTTCATCACGCCTCCTGGTGGACGACGGTTGACGCTTGATGGGGGGATAGCCACCGTCTTGCGGCTTCGGCAATGTGGTCCGCGGTGATAGCCCGGATGCGGTCGAGGTGAGTATTGACGAGGGCAGCGTCTCCTAGTAGCGACTCGTGCATATTGAGTAGGTCAGCCCGTTCATCAACGACGGCCAACGACTCCAACCAACTTCGTTCCACCTGGGCGCGCGCTCGCTCTAGCTCGGCCTGGCTCGGTCCGTTGGCGGCGAGTTCGGTGATGATCTCATCGACAGCCCCGGTCAGTTCTTCCTCGGAGACCCCGGGCTTGAGGTGTGCCGACACTAGAGCTGCCGACGCTCCTCGTGCCAGCCCAAAGTCGTTCATACCCACTCCATCGACGAGGTGACGTTCCCTTTCCAGGGTGCGAATGAGCCGTGAGCTCATCCCCGATCCGAGTATGTCGGTGGCCATGGCGACGGTGAGATTGTCGGGGTTGGTGATGGGTGGAGTAGCCCATGCCCGGGTCACCGCAGTTCGCGGGAGGGGGCGCGTAACGACGACCCGAGGGTTGTCGTGGCGAACTCGTCCCTGAATGCGCTCGGGGAGGTCCCCGGTGGCAGCGGGAACCGCCCCGAGGTATTTATCGGCCAAGGTCAATCCTTCGTCGGCTTCAACACACCCGGAAATGACAAGAACGGCATTGTCGGGCCGGTACCAGGTGGAATGAAAGGCGGTGACGTCGTCGAGACAGGCGGCGTCGAGGTCGGGGACCGAACCGATGGTTGGATGACCGTAGGGATGCTCGCCGCCGAACCTTCCGTCAAGGAGCAGATCGAATAGGTCCCCATAGGGGGTGTTGTCGTAACGCTGCCGCTTCTCCTCCTTGACGACCTCGCGTTGGGTTGCCAGGTTTGCCTCGGTGACGGCCAAGTGCGCCAGCCGCTCAGCTTCTAGCCACAGTGCGAGTTCCAGCGCCCCGGCCGGTACTGTCTCGAAATAGTTGGTGCGATCGAAGCTGGTCGACGCATTCGCTGACCCACCCACCGACTCGATCGTTGCCAGATGTTCGCTTGATGCGATGCCGCTCGTCGTGCCCGAGAACATCAGGTGTTCGAAGAGGTGGGCGAACCCAAAATGGCCGGGTTCCTCGTCTGCCGACCCCACTCGATACCACATATTGACGGCAACTCCGGGAGAGGTGGTGTCGGGATTAACGACCACGCGCATCCCGTTGTCGAGTGTCGCGCGGTGTAACTGGAGGGCTTCGGACATAGGTCCGAGCATAGGGGTAGTGGCTCGGGCCCCTCCACGAGACCGGTGTGGTGAATGTGTTGGGGACGGGGTTTGATGTCAGTAGGGGTGGTAACTCTCACCTCTCCCACCCTGATTGCCACACGGGGCTCGAAGCACGTGCGGCGGATTCTTCGAGAACGCACCGTCGAACACTGGTGCTGCGAAGTCGTCTGAGCAGCGCCGTACTCTAGAGGGCATGCAGACGCAGCGAAACGTGGTTTCCCACGCTCTGCAACGCCGACACACCCTGGAGGCGTTGCGCAGCCCCCAGGTCGATCTCAGCGCCCCAACGGCGTGCGACGCCGACCCCATGCTGGTACGCGCCGCCATGCACCATGGCGAGCCCCTCAACCACGACTGTCCGGTCTGTGAGTCCCCGCGCTTAGCCCTGCTGCGCCATGCTTTCGGCCACCAGCTGGGCCAATACTCGGGTCGCATCCGTACCCTGGACGAACTAGAGGAGATGGAGCACCAGTTCGGCGAGTTTCACGTCTACGAGGTCGAGGTTTGCCCCGACTGTCTGTGGAATCACATCCTCGTCGACTACGTCCTAGGTGACGGTCGACGCCGCCGCCCACCTCGCCATCAGCCGACCGTGGAGGACATCTATGGCTGACCACAAACCCGCCAGAGCATCGAAGCGCCACGCCCCCGCGACTGGGGGCGGTGCCGGAAGGGCTCGTCGGGCCGCCGGGAGGCCCAGCCGTCATCCTAGGCTGGGCAAGTTTCTCCGGGGTTTGGTGATCGCAATCTTGTCTTTGGTGCTTATCGCCGTCGTTGGGGTCTTTGTCGCCTATGAGCGCACCGAGCTTCCCGACCCTAACCGCGACTTCCAGACGAACACCTCGTTTATCTACTACCGGGACGGCAGTCGCCTCGGGTCTTTCTCGGTACAGAACCGTCAATCGATCCCTTATGAGACGATGCCGAAGACTCTGCGTGACGCCGTCGTCTCGGCGGAGAATCGCACTTTCTGGTCCGATCCGGGTATCTCGGTCAAGGGCATGACGCGCGCCGCCTGGGCGATCGCTCGCGGTGGTGAGATGCAAGGCGGCTCGACGATCACCCAGCAGTACATCAAGGTGTTGTACCTGTCCCAGGAACGCACCATGGGTCGCAAATTCAAGGAGCTCCTCCTGGCCGTGAAGACGGGCAAGGAGGTCTCTAAAAAGGACATTCTCGCTGGATATCTCAATACCATCTACTTTGGCCGGGGAGCTTATGGTGTTCAGGCTGCCGCTCGGGCTTTCTTCTACACCGATGCTTCGAAGCTCACCCTGTCTCAGTCGGCGGTGTTGGCTGCGGTGCTTAACAGCCCGTCAAATTTCGATCCCAGCGGTGGCGTAGGCGCTCGCGAGAGGTTACTCCAGCGATACCGGTACGTCCTCGACGGAATGCTGGAGGCCGGCAATATCACCCAGGCTCAGCACGACGAGGCTTATCGGCAGCTGCCGAAATTCCCGAAGGTCCCCGACTACAACCGATGGGCGGGAACCGACGGCTACCTCATGAAGTTGGTTTACGACGAGCTCATCGCCAGAGGGTTCTCCGATCAACAAATTAAGGGCGGTGGCCTCAAGGTGACGACCACCCTGGATCGTAAGGACCAGCAGGCTGCCGTGGCTGCAGGCCAGAAATATAAGAAAATTGCTGGCCGCAACGCTGGTCCTGAGGGAGCCAAGAATCTACACCCTGCGCTTGCCTCAGTCGACGTCAGCTCCGGCGGTGTCCTGGCCCTTTACGGTGGCGATGACTATATTTCCAATACCCGCGATTGGGCGCTTACTGCGCGCCCGGCGGCATCCACCTTCAAGACCTACGCGGCCATAGCAGGGATGCGCCATGGATTCAGCTTGCGTTCCCGGTTGGAAGGTAACGCTTTCACACCTGACGGGGATAGCACCGAGGTTCACAACGAGAACGACCGGAACTACGGCACCGTCAGTTTGCGTCAGGCTATTGCGAAGTCGATCAACACCGCCTTCGTCGACATGGTCTCACGGATTAAGAATGGTCCGAGGGCTGTTGTTCAGGCCGCTACTGACGCCGGTTTGTCTCAGGGAACTGGGTGGGATCTGAATAACCGGATCGCTTTGGGCACTGCTGAGGTGGGTCCACTGGCTCAGGCGGGGGGCTATGCGACGATTGCCAATGACGGCAAAAGGGTTACCCCACACATTGTGGACAAGGTTGTTGACCAGTCAGGCAAGGTCCTCTACCAGGCACCCACGCCGTCGAAGCAGACCATTGAGGCTGATATCAGCCATGACGTCAGCTACGCCCTGCAGTCAGTGGTTGAGGAAGGCACTGGACGGATTGTGGCCGGCTTTGACCATCACGTGGCCGGGAAAACGGGTACTTCGGGAGTCGGTCACGGGGTGACGTCGGCGTGGTTTGTCGCCTATACCAAGCAGATTACGACAGCTGTCATGTTTGTGGCGGGGGATAGCGGCAACGAAAATCTTGACCGCTACGCCCGTGAAGGGGCTACCGGTTTCCACGGTGGTGATTACCCGGCTCGCACCTGGCTCGACTATATGCAGACGGCGATGAGGGGGATGCCCAACAAGTCCTTCGCTGCTCCAGACTGGGTGAATCTGTCAGGTAAGCATTATGGCTCCACCAACCGTCCGCAGGTGTCGGTCGAGGATGATTCCGATCGCGACCGGTCGAACCAGAATGATCCAGAGTCGCTGGGTAGGCCGTCTCCGACGCCGACTCGCACGTCGGCCTCCAGCCCAGAGCCGTCATCGGCGCCTTCTCGGGAGCAATCCTCTGAGCCCTCAGCGACGAGAACGGCGTCGGCCCATACACACACCTCTAAACCCACACAGACGTCACAGCCTGCGCACACCTCTAGACCGACTCATACCTCCACCCACACCTCTCGTCCGACCTCGGGCGAGACGACGCACGGTGGGAACCAGCTGAGTGGTCGGGCACAGAATGGGTAGCCTGACCACGTGACCATCCCCGATCCGAAAGACGACGCCATGGCAGCTAGGAGGTGTGCTGTCGCACACCCAAATGATGGATCCCCGGGTTACACGGCTCGCCGTGGCCTTGATTTTCCGCGCGGATCCCGTGTGTCTCAACTGGGACTGGACCGTCGCATCGGCGGGCGTATGGGCCGCCATGCCTGGCCGCGCGGCGTCTTCTTTGATCCGGGCCCCTGGGCCATCATGAGTGCCATCGTTGTCTGGTTATTGACGATCTATCGCGTTACCCCGTGTGTGCAGCACGATGTAGCTAAGGCCGTCGATCCATATCAGCGGCAGTGCTACTCGGATATCCCGACGCTGTATCGGTCGTCAGGGATGGGTCATGGCGGGTCGTTGTTCGCGAACCCTGATATTGCCCAGACCCCTCTGGTAACCGTTCTCATGGCATTTTGCCGTCGAGTGGTGTGGGCTTTTGGTGCAGAGGTCTCCCCGAAGGCCACGGATCAGCAAGTCCTGGACGCCGCCAATGCCTACTGGGGAGTGGCCCAGATAGTGCTCTTTGTGGCTTTTCTGGCCGTCGCGATCTCCGTCATGCTGCTGGGGCGCGGATCGGACACCAATCTTCCGGTCGATGATAAGGGCCGCCCGACCCAGGCGCGGAGGCGATCTTGGGATGTTTTCTGGGTGGTGCTGTGCCCGGCGGTGTACCTCGCCGGTCTCATCGACTTTTCCATGGTTCCGGTTGCCTTAGCGACGACGTCCATGCTGGCCTGGGCTCGTCGTCGCCCGTGGTTGGCCGGGATCCTGATGGGCCTGGCCTGCGCGGGGAGCCTCCAGGCGGCCGTGGTGGCTTTTGCCGTCTTGGTGTGCTGTTTGCGTGCGACGCGGTTGCCGGAGTTGGGACGGTACCTCCTGGCGGGATCCCTGGTGCTGGTGGTGTGCCACGTCATCGCGGTCTGTTTGGGCTTGCACACCTGGTGGGCCTATCTGCGTTCGACTTTCTGGTCGGGTACTGGCCTGGGAACGATTTGGTACGTCATTCAGGACTCTTCTGGTGGCACAATTCCGGGAATTGGTTGGATTACGGGCACCTTGACGGTGGGCGGTCTGCTTGGCCTGGCGTGGCTGTCGATGACGGTGCCGAGGCGTCCGCGCATCGCCCAGGTGGCCTGCGTGGCCCTGTTGATTTTGTTCATCACTAATAAGGTGTATTCGCCGCAGTGGATGCTCTTTCTGGTCCCGCTTGCTGCTTTGGCCCGTCCTGACCTGCGGGATTGGGCTGTGCTCATGGTGGGTGAGTGCTTCTACTCCTTGGCTGTGTGGGCTCATTTGGGTGGGCTTTCTCTGCCTGGTGGTTCTGACGCTGACGTCGTGTACTGGGCGTCGGTAGTGCTACGTCTGGCCTGCGAGATGTGGTTCGCGTGGGGTGTCCTGGATGACATCCGACGACCTTGGAACGACGTCGTCAGGGTGGGGTATGCCGACGATCCCACCGGCGGCGTCCTCGATCACGCCCCAGATCCGGCTCCTGAACCTGTTGAGGATTCCAGCGCGGAGGTTGCCCGATGACGCGTACCGGACGCGCGACGGCTAGGCGATTCGCTCCCACGGCTGACGGACGCCTGGTGGCCCAGACCTGGTTGGGGAGCCGTGCGATCTTGCTAGTCGTCGCTGTGGTTGTCATGACCGGGTACCACCGCACCTTTTCTCAGGTGACGGGGAATTGGGACGTGCAGCACTACATGTCGATCGCGCGCAATGGGTACGCCGATCCTCTCGAGATGGCGTTCTTTCCCGGACTTCCGGCATTGCTGAAAGGTGGCAGCTTCCTTGGTACTCCTATGGAAGTTACCGGGGTACTCCTCGGTCTGATCGGTTCGGCCTTAGCCGCATGGGCTCTCTTCCGGATTGGTGGGATGCTTCCCGCCTGTCTGTGGCTTATTGCCCCGGCAACCGTGTTTACCATGGTCGGATACACCGAGGCACCTTTCTGCGCTGCTGCCTTCTGGGCTTGGGAGCGTGCTCGTGCTGGGCGCTGGTGGGCGGCAGCTCTCCTCGCTGGTCTGGCATGCACGTTCCGAGTTTCTGGCCTCTTCCTGATAGGGGCGCTGGCAGTCTTGGCAGTCCTTGGCGATAGGGATGAGGGCCGTCCGACGAGCCAGGCTGCCCGACGTCGCCGCCTCATAGATGTCGTCAATCGATTATCCACTCTGCTGGTGCCCACTGCGGTGCTGGTGGCTTTCGTGGTGTGGCTACATCGGCTGACAGGGTCGTGGACTGCGTGGTCCCAGGCCCAGACGAATGGGTGGAGACGCGGTTTTACGACCCCGGCGGAGACCTTGCGGCATACTTTGCCCGCCACCCACGCCGACACCTGGCGGTCCCTCTACGGCGCTGGAGCTAGCGGTGTGGCCGTCGTATTTCGGCTTGAATTGGTTTCGGTGGCGCTGGGTGTCCTGGTGTTTGTCTACTGCCTTGTCGGACGACGTTGGGCTTCGGCGTCCTGGGTGGGCATCCAGGTGGTGGCCTTTTCGATCGGTTACTGGTACATGAGTGTCAACCGTGCCACCTTGTTATGGTTCCCGCTCTTTGTCGCCCTTGCTGAGGTAACTCGTGGCCCGTCTAAACCGCCCGGTCTGGTGCTGCTGTGGCGGGGGATCATGGGCATCGTTATCGCCATTGATCTTGCTGTCATGGTGTGGTGGGGTTGGCGATTTTTTACCGGGGGGTGGGCTAGTTGAGACGTACGGCCTTCATCGGGCCGGGACGCTACCAGCAGGCCATCGGTTCGCTGACCTCTTGGGGGTTAGTGGCACTCGTGGTCGTCGAAGCCTTCGCTGATTTTCGGCATGGACTCACCTCGCCGCCGTGGATCGTCAGTAGCTATCTCATTGTTGATGTGCTGATCATCCTGGCTTGTGGACCTGCGTTGTGGCTGCGTCGTCATGACCTTGGACGGGCCGGACGGTGGATGCTCGGCGGAGCCTTGGGTTTCATGGTGTGGGCTATCGTCTCGGCATCCTTCTGCCCGCTGCCTAATCTCGGACCGGGGCCGGTGGCCAGGCTCTTGTTAGTGATGGCTCCCGTCACTGCGGTTGCGACTCTGCTCGCCGGCCTGTCCGTGGCCGCGGGGCTGACGATCAGGTCCTCTGGACGGATGGTGATCGAACGATTGTGGTGGCCTGCTGCGGCCATGACGTGCGTGTCTTATCTCCAGTGGCCTCGCGCCATGAAGGTGCACGGATCCACCCGACTCGCGACCGGTATGGGTGGTTCTGCGGTGCTCCACGTCGCCTTATTGCTGGCTTGTGGTGTGTTGGTGGCGGCTGCGGTGGCCGGTTGCCGGCGCGTCGCCAGCGGGATACTGGCTACTGGCGCGCTTGTCGCTGTCATACTGACGGGTTCGCGAGCCGGGCTGGCCTGTGCGACCCTGTTCGTGCTCGGATGCGCGATTGGCTTGGTGGTATGGCGCCGCTCCCGGGTGGTGAGACGGGCGGGTCATAGACGAATGGTCTGGGGAGCGCTCGTAGCACTGGCTGTAGTCGTCATCGGTATGGTGATTGTGGTTCCTGGGCTTCGACGCATGCTGAACCCGTCTGATCCGATGAGGTCCCGCACGCTGCGCACCGGAATACAGGTGTGGTCGAGCGACCTTAACCATGTTTTCTTCGGGCTCGGATCGGGGCGTTTGTGGCCATGGTATTTGTACGACTGTCATGCCCGGCAGGAGCCGTGGCGCGAGTTAATGACGACGCAGTGGGGACCCACCCTCAGCAGCGCACACTCCACCGTGTTAGCGGTCCTTGTGGAGCTCGGTTTGCTGGGCTTTGTTCTGCTCCTGCCCGTTCTACTAGGCCCCGTGGTGGAGTTGGTTCGCCGTCTGTTTGACGGTACTGGCTCTCCTGCGGAGGTCGTGCTGCGCTGGGCGGTCGTCGCCACGTTGCCAGCTTTCCTCGTTGATACTTACTTGGTCAAAAACTTCGGCGTGAGTATGTGGTGGTGGGTGGTCACCCTGTCGAGCGTGGCGTGGACTGATCAGCGTCCGCCCAGCACCTCGCGACAGAATTCGGGGTAGACGACAGAGGCGCGGAACTTTTCTTCCCACACCTGGCGGGAGGCCTGACACACCTGCTGGTACTCGTCCTCAGACAGACGTGCCAGCTGCACTAACGCGTCAGATGCCTGGGCGTCGGTGAACTCGGCAGGCAATAGATGCCCGTTGTCAGACGAGACGATTTCTCCTACTCCGCCGACGCCAGTCGCGATAATGGGGATACCGAGGGAGGCAACCTCCATCATTGATACAGGAAGTCCTTCCGAGGAGGAGAGGTTGACGAATACTGACGGTTTGAGATCGCGCTGGGTCGCCATGACCTGGGTGTTGTCGACGTGACCGAGCAGGGTGACAGCATCCGTGACGCGGTGAACGGTGACCTCCTCGCGCAGAGTGTCCATCTGTGGGCCGTCACCCAGATGAGTCCAGCGTGCGTCGATGCCGCTAGCTCGCACCCTGGCCAGGATCGCGGGCATCCGGATCATTCTCTTGACTGGGACAAGATGGGCACAGCTGACAATGGTGAATGGGTCACGTCGGCAGTGGGCCGTCGGTCCGGGGTCGGAAGTGCCCAGGTAACGAGTGTGTATCTTCCCGGCGTACTGGGGCCACGTTGTTTGCAGTTCCCGAGTCCCCTGCTCGGAGACCGGGCAGATCCCGTCAAGAGACTGCAATAGCAGGCGACGTTCTGGGATGTGGTGACGAGGGGCAACGCTGGGGTACAAGTCGTAGCGATGGGCACGGGAGATTACGCGATCCACCGTGACTCCTTGGGCGCGCAACTGCTCAGCTAGCAGGGTTGCGGTGCGGGCTGTGATATGGAGCCAGAAGGAATAGATTGTGACATGGGATTCCGAGGTCAGCCTGAGGTTCGGGAGTTTGGCAAGGATGCTGTCGAGGGCTGTTTGGGCGCAAGCCTCGAAGTGAGCGTCAGAGACGAGTAGGCGGGGCTGTCGTCGTGTCGCTGCCCAGTCCACTCCGCTGGGTGGCAGCCGAACTAGCCCTTTCACGGCGGCGAGGGCGCGATCGAGGCCCCGGGGTGAAGACCGGGCAATGTGCATGACCTGAGCGTTGCTCGGGATGGCTCGTGTCTGCACATCGGCGGGACCAGCCTGGATTGGGATGATCACCACCTGATCGAAGGCGCGCCCCACATGGTCGATCTCGTTCTCAAGGAACTCCTCCCCGCATGACAGCGGGTAGGTGTTCGTCAGGAGGATCAACGTCGACTCTCGATGTGCCATGTGGTGATCCTAACGTGCCAGGGTCGTCATCCTCGCGGGGCGTGGGGTGGTCGCCTGGTCGACTACGTGTGGCAATACGGTTGGTGGAGGGAGCCCGTGCCATCCAAGATCGCTATGCGACGGTTCCCGAACGTGATTGCCACAGTGGTCGGGTATTGCGTGTGCGTTGCCGTCTCGACATGGTGTCTTGTGCTGTTACAGGTCTGATGCAGTCCTAGACCTCGGGTACCGTTGTGGTGAATTGTTCGGCGGATCGGAGGACAACCCATGCCACAGACCGGCGCTGATCGCGAGGTCCGACGCTGCATCTACCACGTCCCCTACCCACTGGACCCGAGCACGACTTTCGGTGGGCAGAAGCGCGCTGTGGCGATGCTCAAAGCCTTGACGCAGTGGGGCGAAGTGTGGGTGGTTGCTGGTGACGCCCGTCAGCGGCGCCGCCAAATTCAGGTGGTCATGAACGCTATCCGTGCTGGCACCCGATTCGAGTTTTGCTATTCGGAGTCCTCGACGATGCCCACGACTCTTACCGAGCCCCATCACCTGCCCACCCACCCTTTGGAGGACTTCGCCTTCTTGACCCGCTTGCGTCGGCACGGCATTCCGGTAGGTCTGTTCTATCGGGACGTCTACTGGAAGTTCCCGCTCTACGGTGAGGGAGTCCCGAAGGCCAAACAGCTCGTGGCGCAGGCGATGTACCGCTACGACTTGCTCGCCTATCGGCAGTGCCTCGACGTCCTTTTCCTACCTTCACTGCGTATGGGGGAGTGGGTTGACGTCGGTGATCGAGTGAAAAAGGTTGCCCTGCCCCCCGGCCACGACATTGACGAGACCCCGACGGCCACCCCGCCATCGCCACTGTCGATGTTCTACGTCGGTGGACTGGGGTCCCTTTACGACCTGCGTGCCTTCTGCGAGGCAGTCGCCAGTGTCCCCGAGGCATCCCTGACGATTTGCACCCGGCCTAAGGAATGGGAACAGGCGCGCAAGGACTACGAGCCCCTTATGGGGAACAACATTAAGGTTGTCCATGCTAACGGCAAGAAGGAGTTGGAGCCCTACTTCGCGGCGGCCAATGTAGCCGTCTTGGCGATGGCTCCGCATGAGTACCGAGACTTTGCGGCTCCGCTCAAACTTTTCGAGTACATCGGCAACGGGAAGCCGATCATTGCCACCGAGGGCACCTTCGTCGGGGATGTCGTGACGCGCGACGAACTGGGGTGGACGGTGCAGGCTTCCGTGAACGAGTTCGCGGCCCTCCTGGAACAGCTCACCCAACATCCGGAGCGGGTTGATGAAGCTTGCGACCGGGTCATGGCCGCACGGGACCAGCACACCTGGGCAGCCCGGGTGGAGGAGCTGGTCACGGCCCTGGCTGCGGTGGATCAACGATGAGTGTCGCCGAACGAACGGCAGCACGGCCGTTAGACCGTCAGGAGATGGCGAGTCGGGCCACGTCAGGGGTGTGGCTGGGCGCGGTCGCTGCCGTGCTGGTAATGCGGCTGCCCATGGGATTCCTCCTCTTCCTGATCGTGCCGTGGGTCATCCTGGCGGTGCAGACACGGTTTGCTTCCAGCCTCAGGGTGACCCCTCTCGTTGCGGTCGAGGTGTGCTGCATGGTGGCTTCCGGGATGGCCGTGGTACTTTTCCACCCCGGACTCCTAACCGACACCGGGAACAGCGCCTTCATCATGCTCGCGGTTATAGGTGTGACCCTCGTGGTGTTCCGGTCAGCTGAGCCAGGTAGGACGGCTCGTCAGGTCCTTAGCGGCCTGTACTGGGGTGCAATCCTCGTTTGGCTTATTGGCATGGGAGAGATCGTGACCGGTGTCAAGCTGCTGCCACTGCTCTACCCGCGGGCCAACACGCTGGGTGCGGTGTCAAAGAATCGATGGGTTGTTACTGCAACCTACCCCAACTACAACGATTACGGTGTCGTCATGGCGATGCTTTTCACTGCTGTGCTGGCCCGGCTGTGGTTCAACCCGCGAAGAGGTGCGATTCGTCTCGGACGGTTGTTCGTCCTGGCGACGTGTCTGGTGATGATCCTCATTGGCGGGTCGCGAGGCGCCCTCTTTGGCTGCATCTGTGCCGTCATGCTGTTGTTTGTCCTCAACGTTCGCCGTCTCCATACAGCCGCTATAGGGGTGCGTGCCTTCGTCTGGGGTGGAGCGCTTGTCATCGTGCTGGGTACCGGGCTGTGGATGAGTCCCTACGTCCAGGATCACTCCACAGCGGAACGTGGCACTATCATGGCCAACGCATTGTCGATGACGTTGTCTAACCCGGCCGCCCTGCTCCTTGGATACGGCTCACTGTCGGAGTATCAAGCCCGGGCGTCGGCTCTGTACGGACACGTTCTCATGGATCCGCACAATCTGCTATTGGAGATCGTCCTCCGCTACGGAGCGATCGCGATGATCCTTTTCGTTGTCTGTTGGTTGTGGATTCTGGTCCGTGGTTTCTTGCCGCGTCGACCCGTGGCCGACTGGCAGGCGGCCTTCGGTCTCACCGTCGTAATGCTTTTCCCTGTGCTCGGCGTCGTTCCGTCATCAACCCTGCGGTATCACGTGACCTGGCTCTACCTTGTTGCGGCTAGCTCCATCACTGCAGAGACTGTCGCAGCAAACAGTGCCAGTGCCGGACGTCCGACACTAAGTCCGGAAGCGGTGACGCAAACCGAACGGTCAGCGGGAGGCCCTGGAGCGGCGTGAGGAGCGGTATTCCAGAACGCCCATGACGACCAGTCCGAGGATCAGGCCGGCAGCCACCCCCACCATCGGGGAGGAGAGCTTGGTGCTGTTCTTGTTGGTTGCTGGAGCGTTCGGGTTGGGGTCCGATGGGAAGGCCGGCTGGACGATCGTTAGCTTCGGCTGCGGGAGGCTAGCGAGAGAACTGGGAACCAGGTCGTTCGCCTTTTCGGCGAATGCGCGGGCGTAGGCGTTGGCGCGCTCGATGGCCTGGTTTTGGTTGGTTCCCATGGCGTAGACCGCAATGACAGTGCCGCCCCCACCCCAATACACCGAGGCGCCCGCCTTGAGGTCGTCTGCGGTTGTTCCGTCATGGAGATACTTTACGGCGGCGTTGACGATGGGGTCCGGGGTGGTGAGAGCGACGTAGTTGCTCATGATCTGGTCGACGGTAGCCGATTCGACGGTGGCCTGGGCCTCGGTGCGTGGCTCGGGCAACGTGACCATCACATGGGCGTGGGCGGCGACCGTTCCGACGGTGTTCCTGGGTGCCATGAGGAGGGAATAGCCGACGAGAAGCCCGGCGGCAACAATGAAGGTTATGAGGCCAGCGAGCCAGTGGTGCCCCAGTCCTTTAAGGAACCCGAGTAGATCGATCGGCTGTCCCGGGTTGCGCGGGCGCGGTGGCTGGGTAGAGGAATCGGTGGTGCCCTCGCGCTCAATAGCGGAGGATCCGGATTGTGCGACGGTGGGTTCAGAGGGAAGGCTGCTCACGTCAGTGCATGCTACACAGCTCAGCTAAGCAGACGGGTGATACCTGCGCGTTAAATCGGTTGGAAGGCGTGCCGCCACGCCGAATTTTCGGCGTCGCCGTGCAGGGGCGACGGGCCTGTCGGGCTAGCACGAGTAAGCTGGCCTTGATGTAACCGGCATGAAAGGCGTCCCACATGGGTGAACCACGGATCATCGACACCGCCGACTTGGACGACGGTGTGACCATCGGCGACGGTTCGTCGATCTGGCATCTTTCCCAAGTTCGCAGCGAGGCCGTCCTCGGGCAGAACGTCGTCGTGGGCCGCGGTGCCTACATCGGCGAGGGCGTCCACGTTGGCGACAACTGCAAGATCCAGAATTACGCGTTGGTTTACGAGCCCGCGAAGCTGGAAGACGGGGTATTCATCGGACCGGCAGTGGTGCTTACCAACGACCACTTCCCGCGGGCTATCAACCCCGACGGCTCCCTCAAATCTGCTGACGACTGGGAGCAGGTGGGTGTGACCTGCAAGCGTGGCTGCTCTGTTGGCGCCCGTTCGGTGTGCATTGCGCCTGTCACTATTGGTGAGTGGGCCACGGTGGCTGCCGGCTCGGTCGTCACCAAGGATGTCCCGGCATATGCCTTGGTGGCCGGCGTCCCGGCCCGTCGCATTAAGTGGGTGGGCCGTTCCGGATTCCCGCTAGATCCCGACGGTGAGAACAAGTGGATCGACTCGCGTACCGGAGACCGGTTCATCGAGGATCCTGCCACCGATACGCTGACCCTGGTTAGCGAGGGCGAGCAGGCCTAAGGCCGTCGTCCCCCAATACCCCCTCGTGGGTGCTACGGCGCCCACAAACCGGACCTTCCGTCCGAATAGTTAGGAGCTTTCACGTGACCGCCCAGTTCATTCCTCCCGCTAAGCCGATCCTCGGCGATGACGAGCGTAAGGCCGTCGACGAGGTTATTGCCTCCGGCATGGTCGCCCAGGGCCCCCAGGTCCACGCCTTCGAGGACGAGTTCTCCTCCCAGGTCGTCGACGGGGTTCACTGCGTCGCCGTCAACTCGGGAACCTCGGCCCTCCACATTGGCCTGCTGGCCTCTGGCATCGGTGAGGGCGACGAGGTCATCGTCCCTTCCTTCACTTTCGCCGCTACCGGCAACTCGGTAGCCCTGTCCGGCGCCAAGCCGGTGTTCGCTGACGTCGACCCGGTCACGTTTACCCTCGACCCGGCTTCCATCGAGGCCTCTATTACCGACAAGACCGCCGCGATCATGCCGGTGCACCTCTATGGTCTCCCGGCTAACATGGCCGAAATTGTCGCGATCGCCACAAAACACGGTCTCAAGATCTTCGAGGATTGTGCCCAAGCCCACGCTGCCAGCATCGACGGCAAGCATGTCGGTACTTTTGGCACCTTTGGAGCTTTCTCCTTCTACCCGACGAAGAACATGACCTCGGGTGAGGGTGGCATGATCACCACCTCTGACCCGGAAATCGCCCGTAAGGCTGCCATGCTCCGCAACCAGGGCATGGAGAAGCGTTACGCCAACGAGTACGTTGGTCTCAACAACCGCATGACTGACATCCACGCTTCCATCGGACGGGTGCAGTTGACCAAGCTGGCCGGCTGGACCAAGACCCGCCAGGAGAACGCGGCGTTCCTGTCGTCCAACATCACCGAGGCCATCACCCCCGCCGTGCCGGAGGGTTATGTGCACGTGTACCACCAGTACACGATTCGTCTTGAGGGAGCTACTGGTGAGGAGCGTGACCGTTTCGTCACCGCTCTCAAAGAGGAACACCAGGTTGGCTCGGGTGTCTACTACCCGATTCCGAACCACCGGCTGCCGTCGCTGGCCCCTTACGCCCCGGGCCTGGAGCTTCCGAACACCGAGAAGGTTGCCGCCGAGTGTGTCTCACTGCCGGTCCATCCCTCGCTGTCCCAGGCTGACCGTGAGCGCATCGTTGCCGCTGTCAATACCTGCGCGAAAGCAGGTGCCTGATGGCGAATCTGCGCGCCGGCATGGTCGGCATCGGTTCGATGGGCAAGAACCACGTCCGCAACCTGCGCGCCATCGACGGCGTCGATCTGGTCGCGATCGCGGATGCCTCCGGCAAGGACCCGTTTGGAGTCGCCGGTGACCTACCCGTTCTCCCCGACGTCGATGCGGTCATCGAGACTGGTATCGACTACTGTGTCGTCGCTGCCCCGACGAAGTTCCACGAGGAGATCGGTCTCAAGCTGGCTGAGGCGGGGGTCCACGCTCTCATCGAGAAGCCGCTGGCCTACGACACTGCGGCTGCGACTCGTCTGGCTGAGGCCTTTGAGAGCAAGGGTCTGGTGGGCGCGGTCGGCCATATCGAGCGATACAACCCGGCTTTGCAGTCGTTGCGTAAGCGTCTGGAGAACGGCGACCTCGGTGACCTCTACCAGGTGGCTACCCGCCGTCAGGGGCCATTCCCGGCCCGTATCGCTGACGTCGGCGTTGTCAAGGACCTCGCTAGCCACGACATTGACCTCACCGCGTGGGTTACCCAGCGTCAGTTCGAGTTGGTCGCCGCTCGCACCATGTTCAAGGCTGGCCGCGATTACGAGGATATGGTCTCGGCGACTTGCCAGCTCTCGGGCGGGCTCATGAGCAACCACCTCGTCAACTGGCTGACCCCGACTAAGGAGCGTCGCACCTTCGTGACCGGCGAGAAGGGTATGTTCGTCGCGGACACTCTGACCGCCGACCTCACCTTCTACTCCAACGCCAAGGTTGCGACGGTATGGGACGATATCGCTAACTTCCGTGGTGTTGCCGAGGGTGACGTGACCAGATTCGCGATCCCGAAGCCCGAACCACTACGCACCGAGCATGAAAACTTCCGTGACGCGGTGCTGGGCAAGGAATCCGACATCGTGACGATGACCCAGGGCGCCACGGTCGTCCAGGTGTGCGAGGCGATGATCACCTCCGCCGCGACCGGCGAGTTCGTCAAGATCTCCTGACGTAACAGTAGTCGGGCCGGGCCGCTAAGGTCCGGCCCGATTCTCACATCTCTGCTCGATTTTCCCTGCGCCCCGGAGCGGCCAGCTGCCCCACAGGTAGGATGACTCCCATCTTTCGTCTCCATGATTCCCCAGACGGTTCTTCGGCCGTAACATTATTGCGCTCGGTTGCCCCCATCCAATGGTTCAGCGGGGCAGCTGAGGTCATCGTCGCGTGTCTTTTCGTCACCTGCACCTTCGTAACGGTCGCCCAGCCTGTCTTTGATAATGGCGCATGCCAGTTGATGCTCCCGCTGTTTGCTGTAGCGGCACTGGTACTCGAAGCGTTGTGCATCGTGCGGGATGTTCGAGGGGTACCGTCGCCGCGCGAGTGGTCCCGTTCCCTCACTATCGTGACGTGCAGTTTCGTTGCGCTATTGGTATGGGCTGCGGTCTCAATCCCGTTTCACGAACATCTCATCTACGACGATTCCATGGGAGTTACCCGGGATCTTCCGCTATATGCCCTAGTGATGCCTCTGGCGGAGGCGATGGTTACCCTTCTCGTGGCTATTTTCGCGTGCCGGATGATCGCGGTGGGGAACCTTGAAGGCGCGCTGTGGCGGTTGTCGATGCTGATGGCCATCGCTAACCCAATTGACCTCGTTCGTGAGTACGTCGAAGGCAATACCACCGGATGGCGGGTTGCCACCAGACTCGGTGGGGCCGCCATCTGTCACGTCCTTCTCATCCTGGCCCTGGCCGTTGCTGTGGACGCCGTGATACGACACCGCCACCGGATTCTCTCCAGCGTGGCTGCTGTCAGCCATCTTGGCTGTTTGGCAGCATCCGGGTCTCGCGCCGGAACCATTAGCCTGGCACTATTCGTCATCGGGCTGGTATTTTTCGGACGTTCTTACCGGACGCGCAGCCGGAAACAGCGGACCGTCATCGCAATGTTGGGACTCTTGACAGCAGGGGTAGCCATATGGCTAGTGTCGACGGTCCGTTCTGGGTCTCTTGTCGATCCGGCGCGTGCGCGAACCTGGGCATTGGCGGGACGTGTTGTTGTGGATTCGCCGAGCCATTTCTTGGTGGGAACCGGATACGGAACAATCTGGCCGTGGTTCGCTGTCGAGTCCACCTTTATGCCCGAATCATCCCACGGGATGCGCCAAACTCTTTATGGTTACAGCCTCCCACACGCCCACAGCCTCATCGCCCAGGTTGTCGGTGAGCTTGGTGTGATCGGGCTGGCCCTGATTTTGGTCTGCCTGGGAACTGTCATCGCGGTGTGTGTCAAGGGAATTCGCGGAGGCTATCCGCTTTTATCCTTGGGCGTGCTCGCAACAATGCCGGCTTTCCTCATGGACACCTACCTCATCAAGAACTTCCCAGTAGCTCTGTTCTGGTGGATCTTCACCTTGGCACTCTGCCGGTTAGTGACCACCGGTGATGCGGACGTCGAGGGTGATTCAGGCTACCGCGAGGAGAAGTACGCCTGAGAATAAATAACTTTTGGTCGCGCGCGAGTAGTACTTTCGTACTAGCCTATCTTCGTCATTATTCACACTTGTGACGACGCTGTCGCGATGCGATGAACACAGGCACCACTGTCTAGGCACAGGTCGGTCATCCCCTGGGGGAGTTCCGAACCATTGTCTTGGAGGACCTCGTGGTGCCTCATAACATCGGAAAGGAAGGGAAAATGTCCCTCGAACCGCTTGATGTCGACGCGGAAGGCGTCGCCGCCGCCACCAAAGCACGAGGTTTTCGGCCTAAGCATCTGGTGACAGGACCCTCGCGTGACGACAAGTCATTCTTGGGCCACCCCGGCGGTTTGCCGTGGATGCTCCAGGTAGAAATGTGGGAGCGGTTCTCGTGGTATGGCATGCGCGCCATCCTCGTCTACTTCATCACCGACACTTTGGCCCATGGCGGGCTGGGATTGCCGATCAACGCCGGCCAGGTTGTTATGGCTTCCTACGGCGCCGCAGTGTTGTTGATGACGATTCCTGGCGGTATCTTTGCTGACCGCATCCTCGGGCCGTGGATGTCCACCCTGTGCGGCGGTCTCATCATCATGACGGGTCACGTCATCCTGGCGATTCCGCAGGTGGTGACGTCATGGATCGGCCTCATCTGCATCGCCATTGGCACGGGTTTTATCAAGCCGAACCTCTCCACGGTGGTAGGAGGTCTCTACGATGACGGCGACCCCCGCCGCGATCAAGGTTTCCTGTACTTCTACATGTCGATCAATATTGGATCTCTCTTCGCGCCGATCGTCACCGGCCTCCTCAAGGACCATTACGGCTACCACGTAGGTTTCATTGCCGCTGCTATCGGTATGGCTCTGGGGCTGATCGCCTTCTTCCACGGTCGTTCCAAACTGCGTGAGTTCGCCTTCGACATCCCTAATCCGCTGGCCCCCGGCGAGGGTCGCCGGATGGTGCTCCGCGCGTTGGGTATTGCCGTCGTCGGTGCCGTCCTTGCCATCGGTTTCAAAGCCTTGCTGGGCGAGTGGACCTCGGCCATCGCCTACGCTCTGTTCGCCTTTGCCTCGGTGACGGCACTGAGCTACTTCTTGACGATGTTCCGCTCCCCGAAGGTCTCTGATCGTGAGCGTGGCCATTTATGGGCATTTGTGCCGTTGTGGGTTGGCCAAGTGCTGTTCACCATGATCTTCGAGCAGGCGGCCGGCAAGATGGCTACTTTTGCTAAGGACAACACCGACGGACACATCGTCGGGTCGTGGTCGGTGGAGCCTGAGCAGTACCAAACCATTAACCCGGCTGCAGTCTTGATCCTGGCTGGCCTGCTAGGCATGTGGTTCCGGCGCAGAGAAGGGAAGTTCCCCAATACCCCGCAGAAGTTCGCCATTTCGGTGTTCATCATTGGTATAACCGCCCTCATTATGGGATTCGGTTTCCGGAGTTGGCCAGGTGGGAACAGACTCGCACCGTGGTGGTTCCTGGCGGTGGTGTTCGTCATTCAGACTGTTGCTGAGCTGTTCATGAACCCGATCGGTTTGTCGACCGCGACCAAGCTAGCCCCGAAAAAGTTCGCATCCCAGAACATGACCCTGTGGCTGCTCGCCTCAGCCTGTGGCCAGGGCCTCGCCTCGGTGACGATCGAGCGCACCAAGAACCTTGGTGACGTGGTGTTCTACTACAGCCTAGGTATCGTGACGATCCTTGTAGCGGTGGTGCTCTTCGTGATCGCCCCATGGACCCAGGCGAAGATGAAGGATGTCGACTCCGTTGCCGAGGAGGGTGACGCCTGACCTCGCTCCCAACCCATTGCGAGGTCCGTCCCGTCTGGGGCGGGCCTCGTGCCTTGTCAGGGGGTTTACGCGTGGTGTGGTAATCCGGTTTCTGGTGGCGACGGCTGCCACCCCTCGTGGCAAGACATGCCGTTGCGTGCCGATATGCCATACGAAGCTTGGCCTAGTGCGAAAAGCTCGCTGGAACCCTCGAAGAGGCAGGGTCGGCAGGTTACCCTGGTTGGTGTATGCATCGTTTCGACGATGAACCCCATTCTGGGAGCAGATATGACAACCTACCAGTACCTCATCGTCGGTGGCGGGATGGCCGCTGATTCTGCCGCCCGCGGTATCCGCGACATCGACAAGAAAGGGTCGATCGCCATCCTCAGCGCTGACGTCGACGCCCCGTATCCTCGGCCAGCGCTGAGCAAGAAGCTGTGGACTGACCCTGAGTTCACCTGGGACCAGGCCGACCTCGCTACCGTCGGAGACACCGGCGCGGAATTGCGGCTCGGCACTGAGGTGCTCAGCATTGACCGTGACGGCAAGACCGTCCTGACCGCTTCCGGCCAGGTATTCGGCTACCAGAAGTTGCTGCTCGTTACCGGCCTTACCCCGTCGCGCATTGACGACGACGGCGATGCCGTCCTCTACTTTCGGTCTGCTCGGGACTACCAGCAGCTGCGTGCGCTGGCCCAGCCCGGTCACCAGTTCGTGGTCGTCGGCGGCGGATATATTGGTGCCGAGCTTGCTGCGGGCCTCGTCCAGCAGGGCTGCGAGGTCACCCTCGTCACCCCCGATCCGACGCTGGGTGGTTCGCAATTCCCGGCCCAGATTGCGTCTGAGTACCAGAAGCTTTTCGCCGATGCTGGGGTGCACCTCGTCACTGGGAAGCGCGTCTGTTCGGTGCGCAAACATGAAGCGGCCGAGGTCACCCTCGATGACGGCACTATTCTCCAGGCTGACGATGTTATTGCGGGTTTGGGGGCATCCCCGGTCACCAAACTGGCCGAGGAAGCGGGTCTTACCGTTAATGATGGGGTCATCGTTGATGAGCAGTTGCGCACCAACGATCCGGCCATCTGGGCCGCCGGAGACATCGCCAATTACCCGGACCCGGTGTTGGGCCGCACCCGCGTCGAGCATGTGGACAATGCCATCGCGATGGGCAAGGCGGCCGGCCGCATCATGGCGGGATCAAAAGACTCCTACACCCATACCCCGATGATGTACTCACAAATCTTTGGGGTCCGCTGGGAGGCAGTCGGCACCCTCGACTCCAGCCTCGCGACCACATCAGTGGAAGCTGGGGATGGGCAGGTCGTCTATTACCTGTCCGACGGCAAGCCTGTCGGTGTGCTGCTGTGGAACCTTCCCGGACGCACCGACAAGGCCGGCACAGTGCTTGCCGATCCGCCTGAGGACCTCTCGACCGCTATCAGCTAACCACTAGGAGGAATCATGGATCTTGGACTCAACGGACGCACTGCGCTCATCACTGGCGCTGATTCGGGTATTGGCTGGCACACCGCGAAACTCCTCCTCGCCGAGGGAGCCAAAGTTGCCATCACCGACCTCGACTCTGACGAACTCACCCAGGCTGCGCAGGCTCTCGACGTCGCTGATGACCGTCTCGTCGCCCTCCCGGCCGACGTCACTGACGCTGACTCTCTGGCGAAGCTGCACCAGCAAGTGAAGGACGCCCTCGGTCCGATCGACATCCTCGTCCAGTCGGCCGGCGTGACCGGGGCCCAGGGTAAGTTCCACGAGATCGATGAGGAGGGCTGGCGTTCCACCCTTGACATTGACCTCATGGGTCCGGTGCGGGTGCTGCGCGAGTTCCTCGATGACTTGCGCACGGGTGGCTGGGGGCGTGTCGTGCTGCTGGCCTCTGAGGACGGCGTCCAGCCCTACGACGACGAGATCCCCTACTGCGCTGCCAAGGCCGGAGTATTGGCTCTGGCTAAGGGTTTGTCGCGGACCTATGCCCGTGAAGGACTCCTCGTCAACGCCGTTTCTCCAGCCTTCATCCATACCCCGATGACTGACGCCATGATGAATAAGCGGTCCAAGGAGCTTGGCGTTAGCTTTGACGAGGCCATCGAGTCCTTCCTTGACCAGGAGCGCCCCTATATGGAGCTCAAACGGCGCGGCGAGCCTGAGGAGGTGGCTGCCGTCATCGCTTTCCTATGTTCGGACAAGGCTTCCTTCGTTAACGGATCGAACTACCGCGTCGACTCCGGATCGGTGGCCACTTTTTGAGGTTCGACATTGGTGCCTGTGGGGCCGAGTCACGATGGCAGCGGCCCCATCGTGGAGGCTGGCTCAGGCGTCGAGGTTAGAGGCAACCAGGTCGGCAATGGTGTTGACGTCGTCCTCGTTATCGCCGGCGACTGTCACTGGGTCGCCTGCGCTGGCACCGAGGGTCATGATGAGCAGCACGGACTTGGCGTCAATTGGCTCGCCTCCCTCGGCAGCTAGGGTGACGGTTGAACTGAGCTTGGCAGCCTCCTGCGAGATGACGGCGGCGGGGCGGGCGTGGAGTCCGACAGAGGATCCGACCTTAACGGTTTTGCTGGCCATGATGGTGTTCCTTTCGGGGTTGTGGTGTGGAAATTTTACGCGGCAGCCGCGGCCTTGCGCCGAGCTGAGGCTTTGAGAGCGGTTACGAGCAAGGCTGCCACGAGGGTGCCGACGACAATGGCCAGGATGAAGGCCCAGACCCGATCAATGGCAAAGAAGACGAAGATTCCGCCATGGGGAGCTTTAGAAGCGGCCCCCAGAGCCATTGACAGGGCACCGGTGATTGCGCCTCCGACCATCATTGAGGGAATCACTCGTAGCGGATCCGCAGCTGCGAACGGGATAGCGCCCTCGGAGATGAAGGAGGCTCCCAGCAGCCAGGCAGCAGTGCCGTTTTCACGCTCGGCAGGCTGGTAGAGCTTCGGACGCAGGGTCGTCGATAGCGCCATGGCCAGCGGGGGAACCATCCCGGCAGCCATGACGGCGGCCATCACTTTGAGGGATCCGACGTTGGTGACCGCGAGGTTCGTTGTCGCGAAGAGGTAAGCCGCCTTGTTGATGGGGCCGCCCAGGTCAGAGCACATCATGAGTCCCAGGACGATTCCGAGGATGACGGCCGAGGCGCCGCTCATGCCGCCTAGCCAGTTGTTGAGAGCGTTCGTCAAGGCTGCCAGCGGACGTCCCAGTACGACGTACATCAACCCACCGGCGACCAGGGACCCGACGAGCGGGATGATGACGACCGGCATGAGGCCACGCAGCCAGCGCGGCGGGTTGAGACGGGTGAACCAGTAGGCGACGAAACCGCCGAGCAGACCACCGATGATGGCACCGATGAATCCCGCCCCGGTCACCCCAGCGACGGCACCCGCTACGAAACCGGGGGCGATGCCGGGGCGGTCTGCCAGGCCGAAGCCGATATACCCAGCGAGGGCAGGTAGCAAGAAGCCGAAAGCCGCTTGTCCGACCGCGAAAAGGACCGCGCCGATGTAGGTCATGGTGGCTGATCCGCCTAGAGCATGGGCGGTTGGCGTCGGCAGGTTGCTGAAGGTGTTGTGCAAGGCAATATCCATGCCGTCCTTGGCAATCTCATACCCGCCGAAGAGGAATCCCAGGGCGATGAGCAGACCACCTGCGGCGACGAACGGAATCATGTAGGACACGCCCGTCATGAGGGCCTGCTGGATGCGCTTGCCCCAGCCAATGTGAGATCCAGCCTGCTCGGGCTCCTGCTGTTCACCATGGCCAGCGGGGACCCGATGGGCGTGTGGGTCTTTGGAGGCGGCGACGGCCTCCGAAATCATCTTCTCAGGCTCGTCGACGGCCCGCTTCACCCCGGACTCAATGACTGGCTTTCCGGCGAAGCGCTCCCGGCCCTTGACACCAACGTCGGTGGCGAAAATGACAGCGTCAGCACCCTCGATGTCGTCGGTGCTGAGAGGCTCGGTGGCGGTGGACCCTTGGGGCTCGACCTTGACGTCAACACCCAGCTTCTTCCCAGCAGCCCTCAAATAGTCGGCTGCCATGTAAGTGTGGGCGATGCCGGTGGGACAGGCCGTAATGGCGACGATGCGGGGCGTATCGGAGGCGGCATTGGTCACCGCGGCGTGCCCAGGAGCGGGGAGGGCCGTTGCAGATGAGGTCGAGGCTTCTTCCTTCGGCTCGACGACCCCACCGATGAGGTCGACGACGGTTTGCGCGTCGGGGGCCTGACGCAACTGCTCGACGAACTCAGGATTGACGAGGGCGCGAGCCAGCTTGGTCAGAAGTTTCATATGGTCCGCGCCGCCGTCTTCGGAGGCCGCGATCATAAAGATGAGGTCGGCCGGGCCGTCAGGTCCATTGAAGTCGACAGCGGGCGATAGCCGGGCGAACCCCAGGGATACCTGAGATACCGCGGCTGAGCGGCAGTGGGGGATGGCGAATCCGCCGGGCATACCGGTCGGGCTTTTGGACTCGCGGTCCAGAGCGTCGTGGGCGAGGCCGTCAGCATCGGCGCGTCCAGCGGCAGCAATGAGTCCGGCGACTGAGGTGATGACCTCGGTTTTGGTCGAGCCGAGGTTGGCGTCAAGAGATACTAATTCCGGGGTAATGAGAGGAGTGCTCATCGGTTCTCCTTACAGGTGGGTGAGGCTGACGTGAATGGCGTCGGCCTGTGACGGGGTCGGCATGGTTGACCCCGGTAGAGCGGCGGCTGCTGTGCCCCACGCCACGGCGGCGCGCAGGCAGTTTTCGGGCTGGTCGCCGCGGGTGCGCGCCAGCAGGAATCCGGCCAGGGAGGAGTCTCCGGCGCCAACAGTCGACTTCACCTCGACCGGCTCTGGCCGGGCGTGCCAGGCGTCGTGTTCGGTGATGAGCAGAGCGCCGGTCCCGCCCAAGGTGACGATTACCTCGGCGATGCCGTGCAGACCTCGGGCGGCCACGACAACGTCGTCGAACTGTCCCCTTGTGGCAGCAGACTCGAGAGAGTCGCCGTCAATCCCGCATAGTTGGCCGAGCTCGACGGAGTTCGGCTTGACAAGGTCAGGGGCACAGTCGGGGAGGCGGGCCGCCAGCTCTTGGAGGGGTTGATCGGAGGTGTCGACGGCGACTTTGACGCCGATCTCATGGAGGCGGTCGGTCATTGTGGCATACCAATGTGTGGGTACGCCCGGGGGTAAGGATCCTGACAGTACGACCCATTGCGCGCCGGAGGACTTCTCGACGATGGCCTCCTCAACTGCGGTCAGCTCCTCAGGACTGAGGTCGGCTCCGGGCTCATTGATCTTGGTTGTAGTGCCGTCAGGTTCGGTGATGGTGAGGTTGGTTCTCACCGCTGCCGCAACGGGTACAACTTGGTGCGGGATGTCGTCGTGGTTGAGGCCGAGGGTCAGGCGGCCCTTGGCTCCGGCTGGCACCACGGCGCAGGTTTCGATTCCAGCCCCACGAAGGACTCGTGAGATGTTGACCCCCTTACCGGCGGCGACCTCGGTGGAACTGCCGAGTCGGTTCACCTGCCCGCGCCGCAGCGGCCCAGCTATGGGCGCTGTGCGGTCAATGCTCGGGTTGAGCGTGACGGTGACGATCACGTGGACTCCTTCGGCTTTGGCCAACGGTTCCTCGGGCCCGAGAGAACCATCAATGTTGGGATGTGTGACACTCTAGTTCGTAAACACACTAATACGGACATTTGTTGTGTAGGTTTCTCGGAGCGAGGGCTGGCATAGGTGGTCCAAACATCGATGTGGCAATCCGGGTTACGACGTGGGGTACTGCCATGGGCGATGGTTGCTGACGCGATCATCACCCAGATTTCCACACCGCGCGGTGGAGCTTATCGAAGCGGTGTTCGTGGCGTCCGGTGTGATGCTCTCCAGCAGATAAGGGGGCTGTGTCGCTGGTTACCAGAAGCCGATGTCAGGCGATAACGATTTCGACGCCAGCTTTGTGCAGCATGTCGACTTGGTGAGGAGTCACCCCAGAGTCGGTGATGATGACGTCAACGTCGCCCAGCTCTGCGAACCTCATCGTCGATTCCGCACCCATCTTCCGAGAATCGGCGAGAACCACGACGTGATGGGCGCTCGCGACCATTGCTGCCTTAGTTGCGACTTCATCGGCGTCAGGAGTGGATAAGCCGTGCGTCGGGGAAATGCCGTTGGTGCCCATGAAGGCAACGTCGACGCGGAGTCGGGAAATGGCGTCAACGTTACCGACGGTGGCCTGAGTGGTGGGGCGCAGTCGTCCTCCCAGCAGGTGGACGTCACAGTTGCTGTGGGTAGCCACCGTACTGGCGATCGGGGATGAGTTCGTAAAGACGGTGAACCGCCTTGTGGAGGGCATGATCGACGCTAACCGACCGGTTGTCGATCCGGCGTCGAGGATGATCGACCCCTTGTCACTAGGTAGATGGGATAGTGCCGCCCGGGCGATTTGTTCCTTCTGCGTCACTGCCGAGGAGTCTCGGGTGGCGAGGGGCTGGTCGCCCAGCAGGTCGAACTCGATCGGGATAGCGCCACCGTGTACCCGCCGCAGCATTTTCTGATTGCACAACTGGTCGAGGTCACGGCGAATGGTCTCGGGGACAACTCCTAGTGCAGTGGAGGCTTCAGCAACCGATACTCGACCGGTCTCGCGGGCAGTATCGATCAGCCACTTGTGTCTTTCGGCGGGATACACGGGCTCTCCTTGGGAATACCACTCGACGCAACTGCGGCTTGCGAAAGGCCTTGTCGGGGCCTGGTGCGAGCGTCTTTGCGACGGCGTGAGCATAACACGGACTCGTCGAGGTGCCGTACCCGGATAGACTGACGGAGTATTCGCGAATCCCAAGGAGTTCAGGAATGAAAATTGCCGTCGTCGCCATGGGCAAGATCGGGCTTCCCCTGGCCGTGCAGTTCGCCGAGAAGGGTCACGACGTCATCGGCGTCGACGTGCAGCAGCGCGTCGTGGACGAGATCAACAAGGGCAATGAGCCTTTTCCCGGTGAGGCCTTTCTTGACGAGAAGTTGAAGAAGCTTGTCCCGGCAGGCAAGCTCACCGCCACCACCGACTACTCCCAGGCCATCCCCGGCGCCGACGCGATAGTTCTCGTCGTCCCGCTCTTCGTTAACGACGAGACCTGGGAACCGGACTTCGGCTGGATGGAAAATGCCACCAAGTCGCTGGCCGAGCACCTCACCCCCGGCACCCTCATCTCCTACGAGACCACCCTGCCGGTCGGCACCACCCGCAATCGCTGGAAGCCCATGATCGAGGAGATCTCTGGTCTGAGTGAAGGCAAAGATTTCCACCTCGTCTTTTCCCCGGAGCGCGTTCTCACTGGTCGCGTCTTCGCTGACCTGCGTCGTTACCCGAAACTCGTCGGCGGCTTGAACGACGAGGGCACTGCCAAGGGCATCGACTTCTACCAGCAAGTTCTCGACTTCGACGACCGTGACGACCTTCCTCGCGCCAACGGCGTCTGGGACATGGGCACCGCTGAGGCCGCTGAGATGGCCAAACTTGCCGAGACCACCTACCGTGACGTCAACATTGGCCTGGCCAATCAGTTCGGCAAGTACGCTGCGGCCAACGGCATCGACGTCTACAAGGTCATTGACGCCTGCAACTCGCAGCCCTACTCCCACATGCACCGTCCCGGCATTGCCGTCGGAGGTCATTGCATCCCCGTCTACCCGCGCCTCTACCTATGGACCGACCCGGACGCCACCATCGTCCGCACTGCCCGCGAGGCCAACATGACGATGCCCCAGTACTGCGTCGACCAGGCCGCCTCGGTGCTCGGTGATCTGTCCGGTAAAAAGATTGTCGTCCTTGGCGCTTCCTATCGGGGCAAGGTCAAGGAAACTGCTTTCTCCGGGGTTTTCCCGACTGTTGACATCCTCGCCAAGGCTGGCGCTGACGTCAGCGTCCACGACCCGATGTTCACCGACGAGGAGCTCGGCAAGTTCGGCTTTAAGGCCTACCACATCGGCGATCCGGTTGACGGCGCTCTACTGCAGGCCGACCATCCCGAGTACGCCGAACTGACCCCGGCGGACCTGCCGGGTATCAAGGTGCTCGTCGACGGTCGTCACGTCGTCGATCCAGCCGTATGGGGAGACGTCGAGGTCATCGTCGTTGGTGACGGGGAGGCCTGAGTACTTCGGCAGCTTCCTCGACAAGATCGTCGAGGGGCTGTTGGTGCTGTTGCCTCCGGCAGCCCTCCTGGGGCCCTGGGCCGGCAGTGGAAGAGTGTTCGGCTACCGCATCTTGGTGGTGTTGCTAGTCGGGTGCGCAGTGACGGGATGGATTTATCCCATCTGGGTGCGACGATTCAGTCGCGCAGCTTGCGCCATCGTGGTCGTTGCGGTGGCGTGGGCCGTAACCGGTGTGGTAGGTGCTATGAGGCTGGGCCCGCGTCGGGACCTTTCGAGTCTGATGGGGGCCGGTCTTGCCCTGGCGGGGGCATGGTCAGTGGCGAGACTTATCTCGGATAGGCACATACGTCGTGAGCGTGCCTTACGCGATGTTGCGATCGGTTGGGCGGTCGCAGTCTGGGTGGGGGCACCGCTGGCCGTCTGGGAAATCCTTACCGCGCGACACTTGGGCACTTACGCCGACGGGGCATGGCGGAACCATCCAGGGCTTTATCGCCAGCCGGCGACGTGGCTCACCAACCCCAACCTTTACGCGGTTTTCCTGGCTGTAGGCTCCGTGTGGGTCGGTGTGGTTGGCGTGCGAAGCGCTACTCGGTGGGTGCGGATAGCTGCCATAGCCACGGCGGTGACCGGTTTAGGGCTGTTACTAGCGACGGACAGTCGCATAGTCTACGCGGCGCTGTTATTGGCCGTTATGGTGCGGTTGTGGGCGGTTCGACGGTGGCGCTGGGTGCTTCCCGGGGTGGTCATGGCCGTCGTCGTGGTAATCGTGGTGACGCACCTGCACCAAGCCGGGTTGGTATGGCACAGGTTCATCGGTGTACTGATTCACCACAACGATGAGGGCCCATCATCCTTCGCGGTGAGGACTACTTTGTTGGCTTGGGGTCTTGCGCTCGTGATGGAGTACCCCCTGCTTGGAGCGGGTCCGGGAGGATATCGGGCTAACATCCTCGCTGCGCCAAAGCGATGGTTTCCGCATGGCAAGTCCGATCCCCATAACGGGATCCTGGAGATTGCCTCCCAATACGGTTTGGTCGTTACCGCCCTAGTGGCAGTGTGTTGGTGTCTGGCCATTGGTCGATGTTGGCGGTCACGACGATGGTGGGGGGCTGCTCTCATCACTGCAATGCCGGTGCTCTCACTTGCCAACAGCACCTACTTGGTTCAGTCGGTGAACCAACTCGGGTGGCTGGTATGTGTTTTGGCGGCGAGTTCGTCCCGTCAGGAAACGCCGCAATGACGAGGTGACTGAATTCCACCGCATGTCGTGTCTGGACGTATGTAGGTCACGGTAGTGTGGGACCGCCGGTGCCTTAAAGGAGAGCGGGCATCGGCGTTGCAGTACGAGAGGGGAAGGTGTGCGGATACTTATTGTCGGTGCGGCATCGTCCATCCACACCGTTCGATGGGTCAATGGACTGGTCAAGCGAGGTCACGAGGTTCACCTGGCATCAGTCCATCCGGTGGGCCGTCACTCCATTGATTCCCGAGTCCGGATCCATCTGGCCCCACACGGTGGGAAGGCAAAATACGTCGTCAATGCCGGCTGGCTGCGATCAGTGGCGGCTGGGGTGCAACCTGACATCGTCAACGTCCACTATGCGACCGGTTATGGTCTGCTCGCTCGTCTTGCCCATATTGACGCCCCGACGCTGCTGTCGGTGTGGGGAAGTGACGTTTACGATTCCCCCCGGGCAAATCCCCTCATGCGTCACATGGTCCGATCCAACTTGGTCTCAGCTACTCGGATCGCATCGACAAGCCACTGCATGGCGCGTGTCACGCGTGACTTGGTGAACAAACCCATATCCATTACCCCCTTCGGCGTTGATACGGAAATACTCACGCCCCCTGACAGGCGGCGTGATGCGAACGACGGTGACGGGGTGGTGTGCATCGGGACTATCAAGGCTCTCCACTCCAAATATGGGATCGGTGAACTCATCCGTGCCTTCAGTCGGGTCCATGATGAGCGGCCTAATACCGTCCTTCATATCTGGGGCGGCGGCCCAGACGAGAATCCCCTCAAGGTCTTGGCTCGCCGTCTTGTCCCGGACGGTTCGGTGGAGTTTCGCGGTGCCATTGATCATTCTGAGGTCAGAGATGCCTTGGGTAGTTTGGACATCTTTGCCGCCCTATCGACCCTGGATTCGGAGTCTTTCGGAGTGGCGATCATCGAGGCGGGAGCCTGTGGACTGCCAGCGGTCGTCAGCGATGCGGATGGTCCGGCAGAGGTCGTCGAGGATGGTGTTACCGGCTTGATCGTCCCCCGTGGTGACGTTATTGCCAGCGCTACTGCCTTGATGCAGCTGGTTGATGACGTTGAGTTGCGTCGGCGTATGGGTGGGGCTGGTCGCCACCACGTCGTCGAGACGTATTCGTGGGAGCGTAGCCTCGATCTCATGGAGCTGGCGTATCGGGACACCATCGATGATGCAGCGCGCCAGCATTGTTCAGGTCGTCACGGTGGGTAGTGGAAGGTAGAGTGCCAGCATTGCGCCCAGTTCCCGATTCGGGCGCTGCCATGTGGCCTCGGGGAGAGGCTGACTATCTCATCGAGAGGATTGCGTCGTGCGCGTCGTGAGTATCGTCGGGGCTCGTCCCCAATTCGTGAAATTGGCCCCGGTGGCTAAGGCTTTCGCGGCCGAGGGGATCGACCACAAGATCATCCATACCGGGCAGCATTACGACGTCAACATGTCGGATTCCTTCTTCGTCGAGCTCGGGATCCCGAACCCGGACCTGCATCTTGGTGTAGGAGGCGGCTCCCACGGCGTCATGACCGGCCGGATGCTCGAGCAGCTTGATCCGGTGCTTGAGGACATGGACCCAGACTGGGTGCTCGTTTACGGCGACACAAATTCGACCATTGCCGGCACCCTCTCGGCGGTCAAGATGCACCTGCCGGTGGCCCACCTGGAAGCCGGGCTGCGTTCCTTCAACCGTCGCATGCCCGAGGAGCACAACCGAGTTCTCACCGACCACGCCGCAGACCTGTGCCTGGCCCCGACCGAGGTAGCCATGGGACATCTGGCCGATGAGGGGCTGGCCTCCCGTGCAGTTCTTGTCGGAGACGTCATGACCGATGTGTGCCTGCAGGTGCGCGATTCCGTCCTCGCCAACCCGCGCCCGGTACCCGGTGTCGAGGCGGGCGAGGAGTACGTCATGGCGACGATCCACCGTGCCGACAACACTGACGACCCCAAGCGTCTGGCCCACATTCTTGACGCCCTCGGCAGCCTAGATCGCAAGGTCATCCTGCCGGTACACCCGCGCCTGCGCGCCCGCGCCGAGTCCGACGGCTTTACTGTCGCCCGCGGCAACCTCACCACCATTGACCCGTTGGCTTACCCCGACATGGTTAACGCCGTCACCAACGCCGCTGGCGTCATCACCGACTCGGGTGGTTTGCAAAAAGAAGCCTTCCTGCTTGGCACTATCTGCACGACGGTGCGCACCGAGACCGAGTGGGTGGAGACCGTCGAGAACGGTTGGAACGTGCTCGATCCCGATGCCGAGCACCTGAGCGAGTACGCCACGCGCCCGCACCCCGAGAGCGATCCGGGGCATCCCTACGGTGACGGCAAGGCTGCTCGCAATGTCGCCACCGTGTTGTTGAAAGCCGGCGAGCGAGACCGTTCCTGATGGCGAATTCTTCCCGCCTCGGCAGGGTCGTCTCCCTCTCGACAGTTCATCACGGTCACGACAACCGGGTTTTCAACAAAGAAGCCAAGGCACTTGTCGCAGCTGGGCACGACTACCACCTCGTCATTTCCGCTGACCGTGACGGGATCGACCAAGGGGTCCCCGTCGTCGCCTTACACCGCGAGGAAGGCCGGGTCCGCCGACTCGTCGTCAGTCAGCGGGAAGCATGGCGCCACCTGCAAGCCCTCCAGCCCGAGGTGCTGCATATTCACGACCCGGAGCTCATTCCGCTGGCACTGGTGTGGCGTTGGCGCCATCACTGCAAAGTAATCTACGACGCTCACGAGGATCTCATCGGCCAGGTTGACACTAAGCCGTACCTAGGCGCGGTGACGCGGCCGCTGGCCAAGATGGCCGCTCGTGGACTTGTGGGGCTAGCCGAGCGCAGCGCCGACGCCGTCGTGGCGGCTACACCGACCGTGGGGGAAAGGTTCCGCCGCGCTTCAGTGACGGTAGTGCGAAATTACCCGTGGCTGGGTAACTACACGGTGCCACCCAAGCCGGTGCCGGGGCAGCTCGTATACGTCGGGGACTTGTCGGAGGAGCGCAAGCTTTCCTTCATGATCGAGGTGACGCGCACAGTCCGTAAGCAGGTGCCACAGGCGCATTTGGTGCTGGCCGGACGTGTGCTGCCACGCTGCCAGGAAACGGTGGAGCATGCCGTGGCAGAAGGGTTTGTGGAGCATCTCGGTCTGGTCGCCCCTACCGAGGTGCCGCAGGTGTTGGCCAGCGCGCAGGTCGGACTGGTCTTCCTCAAGCCGCTGCCGAACTATGTCGCGTCGTTGCCGACGAAACTGTTCGAGTACATGGCTTCCCGAGTGCCATTTGCGGCTTCGGACTTTCCGGCCTGGCGCGAGATGTTCGATGGTTACGGGGCTGGGATTTTTGTTGATACTGAGGATGCCGCAGCTACTGCAGATGCCCTGAGCGAGCTCTTGGCGGACCCGCAGCGGTGTCGGGAGATGGGCTGTGCTGGGCGTCGAGCGGTTGAGTCGGGGCTCAACTTCGAGTCCCAAGGCGAGGCCTTGATCGATCTGGTAGCCGGTTTGCTCGAGGGCTGATTCCCCGGTCCCGTGCCCGGCCAACAGTTGGTGGAGTCTCCGCCGCCCTTTCCAGCTTCCGTGTGGTGATTCGGGTAATGATCGGCCTCAAAGCCATCCCCGGTAGCAGGCGCTGGGGTCACGAGGCAGTTTTCCACAGGCTGCGTGAGTACCCCGGCCGGGGTTGTCCACAGAACCGAAAATGGTTGGAGGAAATCGGCTCCTCCGACGACAACTTTTAGTGTGAGGAATCTTGGAGAACGACTCGATCGACGCGGCGTTGCCCGTATTTACCGGCACAGCTATGTCCGAGGCCAGGCCGACCGGGCGGTAGCTCGAGGGGAGGCTGTCCGCATCCTGCCGGGGGTGGTCGCTGCGTCTGCTGTGGCCCGAGACCCGAGGATCATTATCCGGGCGTTGTTGTTGTGGCACCGTGACATTGTGTTGGTCGGAAAGGCTGCCCTTATCATGCTCGGGATGAAAGCCCCGGGTACAACCCGGCCCATGGACTTCTACGGCGTTAAGGATGTGGAGGCTTTCTCTACAACTCGTTGTCTCACCCGGCCGGGAATTCGAGTGCGTCGGTGGCATATACCTCACTGGTTTATAACCGAGCGAGAGCAAATTCGCATCGCTACTGCTGAAGTGTCGGTTCTCATACTGGCTATTCAGGGCGAGTGGGGATGGGTGTGTGAGGCCCTCCGGCAACGAGTCGTGACGCCCGAATCATGCCGGCAAGCTCGTAAGAGCCTGACAGGTCGGTATCCCAAGACCAAGGTTGATGCTGCTCTGGCCGACATCTGTCTGGCTGCGTGGTCGATTCCAGAACTAGAGATGGGCAGGGTACTGCGTGCTACTGGGATCACGGGGCACAAACCGAATCACAAGGTTCGTGTGGGCGACCGCTACTACTACTTGGACCGGGCCTTCGAGGCTGAGAAGGTGGCTTTGGAAATTGATGGCCGATCGGTACACGGGACGATTGACGGGTTTGAGGCGACCATGATGCGCTCAGCGCATTTAGACCGCCACGGCTGGAAGGTGCTTCACGTCACCCCAACCATGTTCCGCGAGGACCCGAGGTTTGTCCTAGACTGGCTCGCCTCCCACCTCCACCGGCGTCATCGGCCCAAAACTATGTTTACCGAGTTCGCTTTGCGACGAATTATGAGCGGCGTCGCCCCAGCTTGAGGCGCGGCTCGGTACATGGCTCACGTGCCGGAAACCAGGCCTAACCTTGCCCTATCCTTCGCGGCCCCTCGGCTCTGCTGCGCTGTGGAAATCGGGGTGATGATCAACCCAGCTGCAATCTCACGCAGCATGACCGGTGCTTAGACACCCGATTGCCACACGACGGGAGAAGGACCCCTAGGGGAAAGCTCAAGGCTAGCCAGCTCAAACCAGGAAGCTTAGAGGTCTGGCATGGGAGCCCCGGTGAGTGACTCCACCGTAAATCGATGGGTAGTGCTGCTCCCGGTTCGCGTCTCACTACGATAGACGGAGGGGCGACACTCTCGCGTCACTCACACCGAATCGTCACTTGTAGGAGTAGAAGTCCGGGGCTGTTGAGACTCGCCCGGTGCCACCCATCGGGGTTGCATGACCATCAGCTCGAGGGTCGCGACGTTGGGTCACTCGCCCGCCGGAAGGCTTGCGCGTGGCGAGATTCTCGAACAAGGACGGGTCCTGGGAGCCCGTTTTCCTATCCTTAGGGCCTTTACGCATGGCTTTCAGTGCGATCCCGATAACGGCGACAGCAGCCACCGCGACGGCAACGAGGGTGCCCTTGTTGATCTCTTCAGGGTTGACTTCGGGCTTACTCATCTTTTTCACTCTTTCCCATCAATGGGTTTGGCGCCCTTCTCATCATCGTCGCGAAGGGCATTCTTGTTCATGTTCTCCTTACCCTCCTCGCTGAGAACGTCACCGACGATGGCTCCGGCCTCGCGATGGAAGGCGATGTAGCGGGCGCCGAGGTTTATCATGGCTTGCAGACGGTTGCGGCCGCCCAGCAGGGTGAAGATATGCACGGTGACCCACGTCAGCCATGCACCGATACCGGTGAACTTGAGCTTTTCGGACAGCTGCACGACGGCTGAATTGCGGCCGATCGTCGCCATCGTGCCTTTGTCGTTGTACTCGAACTTCTCCAGCGGCTCGCCGAGCTCGAGGTGAACGATCTGACGAGCAACGCACTCGCCTCCCTGGATGGCGGGTTGGGCGAGCTGGGGCTTGGGATCCTCGGTGTTGATGGCACCGTCGCCGACAGCAAAGATGCGATCCTGGCCTTCGACGAGGAGGGTGCCGTCGGTAGCAATGCGGCCACCTCGGCCCTGCTCAAATCCCCAATTCGTAACAGACTTGTGGGCACCGACGCCAGCGGCCCAAATGACCATGTCGGCCGGGAGAGTCTGGCCGTCCTTGAGGAGCACGGAATCCTCGCGCACCTCAGCGATGGCGGTATTGGTGCGCACATCCACGCCGCGCTTCTGCAGTTGGCGGCGGGTGTAGTGGCGCAGCGCTGGGTCGAAGGGCATGAGGAGGTGGTTGGCCATCTCGACGAGCGTCACGTGGACCCGGTCGGTGGACACATCCGGGAAGATCGCCGGGATGCCGATTGACTTCATCTCGGCGAGGGTGCCGGCCATTTCGACGCCGGTCGGGCCGCCGCCAACGATGATGACGTCGAAGGTCTTGTCACGTTGGGTGTCGAGATCCTCAAGGTAGGTGAAGATCGCGTCGCGAGCGCGCAGTGAGGATGCACGGGTGTAAATGGTGTACGAGTTTTCGGCGGCACCAGGGGTTCCGAAGAAGTTGGCCCCGACGCCCTGGGACAGGACGAGGTAGTCGTAGGAGATCGGGTCGCCGTTGTCGACCTCGACAATCCGGTTCTCGGTATCGATACCGGTCACACAAGCGCGACGGAAGTGGGTGTGAGGACCGTTGTTAGCGGCGAAGGAGCGAAGTCGGTAGGTGACATCGCCAGGGTTGAGACCGCCGGTTGCCACCTGATACAGCAGCGGCTGGAATGTGGTGTACGGGTTGCGGTCGATGAGGGTGACGTCGCATCCTGCCTCGGCAGTCTTTTCGGCAGCAGCCAAGCCGCCGAATCCGGCGCCGACGATGACAACTCGGGGCTTGGAGTCCGTCAGAACCGGTTTGCAGCCCAGGCCCGGCAGGCCGATGTCTGACAACAGGTTATTGATGCCCATCTAATCCTCCGAATGATGTTGCAATGAGACGATACTCCCAAAAATGTGGTGTAACTCGCAATGAGTGAGGTCTCATTGAGAGGCGCGGAAGGGGCACTTCCGCTTCCAGCGTGACAGGCTGGGACCATGCCACATCTCCATACGCAGCCGCACGGACATGACGTGACGATCAGTGCGTGGATCCTCAGACAGTTTCCGTCTGACGGCGTTCGTCGTCGGCAGTGGAAGGCGCTGGTGCACAAACACCGCAAAATGAACCTGTGGATCCAGCCTGGCGGGCACGTCGAACATACCGAGAATCCCTGGCAGGCCCTGGCACACGAGCTTCATGAGGAGACGGGCTACAGCATCGACCAATTGAGCGTTCTGCAGCCCTGGGACCGGTTGCCTGACGGCATACACGACCTCATGCATCCCACCCCGGTGCTCCTCAACACCCACAGCCCCTACCCGGGCCATTTCCACTCCGACATCGTCATGGCAATGGTTGCCCATGGCGATCCGGCGGAAAAACCGCGTCCGGGGGAGTCTCAAGAGCTGCAATGGGTCAGTCCTGACGAATTTGCCGCGTTGCCGGGGGCCGAGCCTGACGCAGTCATGATCATGACGATGATCGTTGAAAGGGTGACTGATTCATGGCTGGCGATCCCCGCGACACGCTGGTCTCTGGCTGACGCTCCCGCTGAGGCGATGACCGATCGGTCTGTTGCTGAGGCCACTGCTCCTGATCCTCTCGACGACAGGGAGACGCTGGGGTGGGGGACCGCTCAGTGACGAGGAATTGTGGTCCAGACCTGGTGAGAGTTGGGGCTGGACTTCCGGTTGCCGCCTACCGTGACGAGATCACCACGGCTTTACATGGTGGGCGGGCCGTCATCGTGGCTCCACCGGGTACTGGTAAGACAACATTCGTCCCGCCCTTGGTGGCCTCGAGGTGTTCTGGTCGGGTTATCGTCACCCAGCCACGCCGGGTGGCAGCGAGGGCCGCTGCTCGCCGACTTGCCACGCTGACCGGGACCCGCCCCGGGGAGTTCGCGTCGCACACCGTGCACGGTGAGTCGACGACAACCCGCGACACCAAGGTGGAGTTCGTTACTACCGGGGTGTTGCTGCGCCGTCTACTCAGCGACCCCGACCTGACTGGGGTGGATGCCGTCGTCCTCGATGAGGTCCACGAACGTCACCTCGACGCTGACCTCGTCGTGGCAATGGTGTGTGAAGTTGCTCAATTGCGCGATGATCTGACCATTGTCGCGATGTCGGCGACTGTTGATAGTTCCGGGTGGGCAGCTTTTCTCGGCGGTGTTGAGCCGGCGCCGGTTGTCGAGGTGGCCTCCGCTCTGCATGAACTCGAGGTGGAGTGGGCACCGGCAGCTGGTGCTGCTGTGGAATCTCGGGGAGTGAGTCGCGAATTTCTCGGCCATCTTGGCACTGTGACCGTTGACGCGCTTGATCGCCACACTGAAGGGTCGGCACTTGTTTTTGTTCCGGGTGCCCGCGAGGTTGACCACGTCGTCGCGGATTTGCGTTCCCGGCTCGCCGGGATAGATGTGGTCGGGTTGTCTGGGGCGATGTCGGCACGTGAGCAGGATCATGCTCTGTCAGATCCAGGGAATGTGCGTCGCGTTATTGTCTCGACGGCTGTCGCAGAATCTTCCCTGACGGTGCCTGGTGTGAGGCTCGTTGTTGACTCCGGGTTGTCACGCGAACCGAGACTCGACCGTGGTCGAGGTATGACGGGCCTAGTGACGGTCCGGGAATCCCGCGCTTCAGCAGTGCAGCGCGCCGGACGCGCAGCTCGTCTGGGCCCGGGGGTAGCAGTGCGCTGCCTGCGTGCCCAGGACTGGGCGGGCATGAATGCCGACCCTACCCCCGAGGTCGACCACGCCGACCTTGTGGCGTCCCTGTTGTCTTTGGCGGTGTGGGGATCCCCTCGTGGCGAAGGGATGGCACTGCCAACACCATTGCCACAGGATCGGGTAGCTGCGGCCGAAGAGGAACTGCGAGATCTGGGGGCCGTCGACGCGGAGGGGCGGATTACGGCGAGGGGGCGTCACCTTGCCACGTTTCCCCTTGACCCACGTCTGGCAAGGGCTTTGACCGACGGTGCCGCCATCATCGGATCGCGCCGCTGTGCTGAGATCGCCGCCATGCTTGGCCTGGAAGACGGCCAGGTCGACCTCGTTGGGCAATGGCGTCAACTGCGATCGGGGCGACACCCAGAGGCCGCGATGTGGCGCCGCGAAGCTGACCGGCTGGCCCGGCTCATCAACGACGTTCCCCCTACCGACATCACCGATGACGATGCCGTCGCCACCGTCGTTTCCCTTGCTCGCCCGGGGTGGATCGCTCGCAGCCGAGGGGTGGGTTCTACGTCGTATCTACTGGCCTGTGGCACGGGGGTTGACCTTCCTCGCAACTGCCCTCCAGGGCTGCTCGGGCAGCCGTGGCTGGCGGTGGCACGTACCTCGCGCATTACTAGTGGCGCCCTCATCCGGGCCGCTGTCCCGCTCTCGGAGTCGGCTGCGTTGGAGTCCGGTGAGGCGATGCTGACGAACGACACACCGGTGACTTGGGATGGCGGGAAAGTACGGGGCAGGCGGGTGTCGCGCCTCGGTGCGATCGAGTTGTCGTCGACCCCGGTCCGCCCAGATCCGGTGGCTTTCGGACGGACCGTAAGTTCAACGGAATCATCGGGCGAGCTGGTAGACCCTCTGACGGGTCACTCCGAGCACACGGGCGGTGTCGTTGGCGCTGTACTTCTTCTCGATCCTCAGTAGAGCGATGGCTTCCCGTTTGCGTGCGGCCGCGTGTTCCAGTGCCTCGCGGGCGTGATGTTCTTCTTCGGCACCTTCTTGCCACATGCTTCGCGCTTCAGCCTCGCCATCCAAGCGAACCTGGACTGTGAACGAGTCCTCATCGGGTCCGTCCTCATTCCACGCGGCAATGATCCCACGGGCCTCGTCTGCGACCTGACTCAACTTCATCGCCTGCCCGACAGCCCCGAGAGCCGGAATCTCGAACACCCAGATATTCGCCTCAGCCGAGACCTCACGATGGGCGATCACTTCGTAGGTCGTCTCACCTTCTACTGTCGTGTCCATTACTTCCACTCCTTCGGAATTTTCACGCCTGCTCGCTCCAGCTGTGCCAGGACACCAACTGACGTCAGCTGGTGTCCTGCTGGTATCGATACGCGCCCGGCTCCGCCGGGGCGTCCCCAGATTTCATGGCTTCCCTTGGCGTTCCGCAGACGGGCCCATCCTTGAGAACGGAGCAGCTTGAGGACGTCCTTAGTTTTCTGCGGTTTCACACATCATAGTATAGCCCCACTTAACTTGTAAACTAAGCCCCTGTTTACATTTTAGTTGGTGCATGTGATCCCTGCTCTTATGACGTCGCCCGACCTGGCGCCTTAGACATGCACTGTTCATCCTCAACCACACTCACCGTCACGGGTCCGAAGGCGAGGTCTATCACCATTCGCATCGATGAAGTTGAAGCAGGATCGTCCGCATCACGCACTGCCGATCCGGACAGACGCCACCGGCCGTACCGACTGTTTACGATCTGCCACCGCAGACTGCTGCCATAACCGCTATCACCTCTGATAGTACTTTTAGTACTATCAGAGGTGATTCAAGATTCTCCTGTCGAGCAGCCCTACAGTCACGAAGTCCTGCGATCGTCATCGCTTAAGGCAGACGGATGGCCATCGGGGACCACTCGCAAAGCAGGGGCGATCAGCAACAGTGATGTGCCATGAGCAAGTACTGGTGCACCGGCTGTTTACTCCGCCCCTAGATAAACCACGGGTGCAGGGGTGGACACCACACCATGACCGATGTGGTGCCCACCCCATGGCTCACAGGCAGGCCCTATCGCCGGGAGCACTGCTGCAGATGAGGCTCAGTAACCTGCCATGTCTCACCTGGGGCCAAGGTGCCAAGCTCCCCACGGAATCTCAGGCATCGGAAACCAGCAGCCGAACTTCCACAGCATGAGCGCCCTACGAAAAAGCAGGCCGCCGACGGTTCTCAAGAACTCGCCGGCGGCCTGCATCGCCACTCGAACTGTAACCGTGGTCCGACCCCGTGCACAGGTAAGCTCCACACTCCCACCAGGCATGGCCGAGGCAGTACCAAGTTGCCGTGGCCCATCGGCAGATTTGGTTAAATTTTGAAAAGTCATATAGACTCCTTCTGTAAATTTTTAAATCTCATAGGACTCTCGCCATCGCCAGCCAGCTTCGACAGGAGTCCCGATGTTTCACCGAGTGAAATATCGGCACCGTTTGAGTTGACCTAAAGCTCAAAAGATGCTAGAATCCATCTTACCTCGTTAGGGGCGTTTTGTCAAACGCCCCTATATTGCGTGTCTTCGCGCGTCGTAGCGCTGATGCTGCGCCTGTGTCGACTATCCCTTTGTAAGTACTTTCGATGACACCAGCAGTGGCTACTCATGACTGGTGCGTGCGGGTCTAAAGCAGCAGGGAAAGGAATCGCAGTAGAAGCCGCTTGATTCCTATCACCCCTGATGGTACTATCAGTACTAACAGAGCAGGGCTTACTCGATGCGTGAGAATCGGGGACATGCTGAGCCTCTCGTAGGTCATTGGCCTGCTGGGCGTCAGTGTGGCGCGGTTCGATCCAGTGAACTCTATCAGCTCTGTTAGTACTGTCAGAGTTGATATATTCGACCCCAGGAGGAGCCCATGAGTTACATCGTTCGCACCGGAAATTTGGTCGACACCCCCGAGCTGCGTGAGGGAGAGCATGGCCCGTACACCTACGCTCGCGTCATCGTGTCCGATCGCATTCGCCAGGAGGACGGCAGCTACGTCAACGGGCCAGCGATCGCCTACGACGTCTTGGCGGGTGGCAGCCAAGCCGTGAATCTGGTTGAAGCCGCCAAGGCGAGCGGCAACATCCGCATCATGTTCGCGGGCCGTTACCGCGTCACCGAGTGGCGGGGTGAGCAGGGCACTCGTATCCAGCATGAGGTCCGAGCCGACGAAGTGAGCGTGAGCCTGCTCGGTCAGAGGGTGACCGTGGAGCGGCCTCGAGGTGACGTGGCATCCAAGGAGAGCACGCCGTTCTGATTGAGTCCGGGGGCACGGTGGTCGCCGTGGTAAACCGTGCCCCTGACAGTACTATTGACACTATTGGAGGTATCAGTGTGACTGCTCAAATTTTCGCCTTGTGCAACCAGAAGGGTGGCGTCGGAAAGTCGACATCGACGTTTCATCTGGCCCGTGCCGCGGTGTTGCGTGGCCAGCGTGTGCTTGTCGTCGACAACGACCCCCAGGGCAACCTGACGTCTGTCGCGGCCGCCGAGCCCGTGGGGGAGGATCAGGCGGGGCTGGCCGATGTGCTCAGCGCGCGTGCTCCAGAGACCCTCCGCGATGTGATCGTGCCGGGAATCTGGTCTGGCCTCGATGTCGTGCCGACGTCTGGCATCACGCTCGGCTGGGTGCGTGACGAACTCGTGATCGCCGGTGCCGGCCGAGAAGGCCGGCTGCGGGAGGCCCTGGCCGGCGTCGAGGACGACTACGACGTGATCCTGATCGACTGTGCTCCATCGCTCGATCAGCTCACGATCAACGGCCTGGTGGCCGCCCAGGGTGTCATCGTCGTGACGCACTCGAAGTTGTGGAGCGCCAACGGCCTCGCCCAGCTGCTCGACACCATCGACAGCGTGCGCAGCTACTACAACGGCGCGCTGCGCGTGGCGGGCATCATCGTCAACCAGCACGAGGAGAACACCATCAGCGGGAAAACCTGGCTCGACGAGCTGCATCAGGCTGCCGAGTCCCGGAAGCTGACCGTGCTTGACCCGCCGATCCCCAAGCGTGTCGTCATCGCCGATACCGTCGAGGCCGCGCGCGGTCTCGACGAGTGGGGAAGTGCCGAGGCGGCCGCGCTCGGCCAGTTGTACGCCCACCACCTGACCTGCATCGAAGGAGCCCTGTGATGACCCGTCCAGCCCCCCGAAAGTCCTCATTGAGCGGATCAACTCCGGTCGCCCCGCCGGCTCAGACGGCGCCGGCACCGTCTGCCGCACCTACCCCCCACAAGGCCGATGAGTCACAGACGAGCAGCACCACGAGGAAGTGGCGGCACAAGGTGTCGTTCTACCAGGACCCGGCCGACACCGACCGGGTGCGCGGGGCGATCCTTTACACGATGACGACCGAGGGCAACCGGAACCTGAGCCAGTTCGTCAACGATGCCGTCATGGCCAAGGTGGTCGAGCTGGAAGTCAAGTACAACGATGGCCAGCCATTCCCCGCTGTGGGAGCCCGAGGACTACCCCAGGGCGGTGCAGCCGCCGCCGGTGAGTAGAGGACCATCGACCGTCGGGGGCTTCACCATGCCCCCGACCCTCGGTCATCCTGATCCTCTTGTCGATGGTGGTGACAGTGGGGGATTCACGCCTCGTTCAGATCAGAGGAAGTCTCACCGCGTGATTAGTACTATCAAATCTGACAGTACTAACAGAGCAGATAGGGTTCCCTAGGTCGAGCTGTATCACGCCGACAACCAGTGAACCAGTGATCTACGAGGGGCGCAATATGCACCCGATCGGTAGCCGCGAAGGCCTCGCCCTGCCCCGATAGTACTATCACCACTATCAATGGTGCTAGTGGTGAGTTTCTTCCATTGATGACAACAGCACAGTGCTGCCGTCTGTGTGCGGGCCACCAGCCCGCACACAGTTGCCGTCGAGGACGTTGTTCATGCTCTGTGGTGGCCGGTCCTGAGGGCGGCTCGCAGGATCTCCCGGCGCTCACGGCGACGAGCCTGGTAGCCAAGGTCTGCATGTTCGGCGGCGAGACGGGCTTTGAGGGTTGCGGCTTCTGCACGGCGGTGGAGTTGGTCGTCGATGAGTTGGGCGCGGGCCAGACGCCGCTTATGGGGGTTGTCGTGGGTGAGGGGGGCGTCGAGGCTGCCGTCGTGGGTTAGGGCCAGGGCTGCTCGTTCGGCGTCGTCGAGGCCGATGTGGTGGACGGTCACGGGTGCGGTGGTGACGTCGAGGATGTCCAGGTGGATGTTGTGGCCGCCGCCGGGGGCTTCGGGGAAGTCTGGTGGGCTGGCCTGGCCGGTGTCGGGGTCATACCAGGACAGGCCGATGATCTCGGCCCAGGGTGGGGGCGGGCAGACGGCTCGCAGAAGGGTGTGGGCCAGGAACGTGTTGCGGGCCATGATGCCTCCAAGGGTGAAAAGCAGTCGAGTAGCGATGACGGCGGGGTAGCCGTCTGCTGGGCTGAGGCCGACCGGGCCCATGTCCTCGATGCTCTTGTGCTGCGGCCATACCCCAAAGCTACCAAACAGTCTTTTTAATCTCAAAGATACAAACAGTGCTTGACATATTATCTGCAGCGAAAGATACTTTCATCATGGTGGCTGATCATGATTACGCGACTCCTGACGATGAGTGGATGACACCTCCTCAGGTGGCCCGTGTGATTCCGAACACCACTGCTCAGGCTGTCCGGCGCTGGGCTGAGGAGGGTCAGCTTCCTGGGGCGTTTCGTACTCCTTCTGGGCGTTGGCATATTCCGTGGTCGGCTGTGGTGGGCATCATGGGGTTTGATCCGCGTGAGTCCGCATCACCGAGTGATCGTCACCAGAGCTGACAGAGTCGTCGATGAGCTTTCGAGTGCAGAGCTGATGGCACGACGGTCTGGATACTTGTGGAGATGAGAGACGACCACATCCAGTCATGGTCGGGGTACACCGAGGGGCAGATTCAGCAGTGCTGGCACGATGAGGTTGCCCCTGCCATTGACTCGCTCATGGAGCAGGTAAGGTCTGTTGCCGAGACTCCTGTGCCGCCGGGTTCGAGATTTTACGGCGATGAGCAGTGGGCCAAGCCTTTTCATCCGTCTACTGCGATCTGCGGTTCAATGGGTCCGCCAGCGATCACTTGCACGCGCTGAAGCTCCTCGTCTGGGAAGCGAACGTCCACCATGTCTATGCGCCGTACACCCTTGCTCGTGCATCTATTGAGGCATCGTCTACTGCTGTGTGGCTGTTGAGCACGAAGACGCGCGGAGAACGTGTGCTGCGAGCCTTGCGATGGTACGCGCAGGATTGTCACGACTCGTGCAGGTTCATGGATGATGAGCAGTATCGTGACCACCTATTGCGGCGCATTGAGGGGACTGTCGCTGCGGGAAATCTCGACTCGCGCGCTGCTAGGAAACGGTACCGTGCAACCGATGTTGTCGATGAGGCTGATCAGCTGGTTCCCGGAACTCTGAGGGCGTGGCGAGCTTTTTCTGGTATGGCCCATTCCCGTATGTGGGCATCCAGGGGGCTGCTCGACATGGAAGTGCTGTCCAGTGGCCAAGGAATGGTTACGGCGAAGGTGACGAGCGGATCGGCCCAAATCCTTTGGGCCGTCGTGGCAGCTCTGAATGTTGCTCTCAGTGCCGCTCGCTTGTGGCGTGATTCGATGTGCTCACCGTTTGCTGTTGCCCAGTCGGTAGACGCGATGCCAGAGGCGTTTCGCCGCCCTGTTTAGGGTCTGATCGGGGTAGTGGGTGTTCACGGGGTCCCAGGTTGGCCATGGGGCGGCTTGGTGATGTGAGTTGGGTTGTGTGGCAGCCTGGGTGTTGGGTGTGGCTTCGTTGGCCACGAAGGCATGCTCTTCCTTGTGCTGGGACTTGAGTCCCCAGTGCTCTCCCCTTTGCTAGTGGGGGGTGGGGTCCCCGGAGGTAGGTCCTCCGGGGACTTTTTCTATGTCTGTCCGTGCCCCAGGATTTCGTATCTAGGCAGTACCAATTTTGGGTTAGTTGGAGGTTTCTTTGGTAATGGACAGGGTGAGGGTGATGAAGAGGTGGCCGTCCTTGGTGGCAGAAATTTTCTCGAACTTCAGCTGAATGTTGTTATCAGCCACTATCTGTTGGGCGGTGAGGTGCTCGGAGAGCTTCTGGAATCCTTCGCGGATCCACAGGTTGTAGGGGTTGGTGACCGAGACCGAAGGGTATGGGTCGACCTTCAGCGTCAGGACTGGCTGGTCTGGGTTGAGGGAGTTGATCTTCACCAGTTTGGGGTACCGGTCGCACTCATGTGTCTCTTGTGTTGGGGGCCAGCAGTCGGGGGCCCATTCCTCCCAGTGGTCACGCATCTCACGAAGTACTTTCCTGCATCTCAGCCTCTGCAGGAGCTCGCGCGCCACCGATGGGAGGGCTGCCATGATGAGGGCAAGGACTGCGAACCCGATGATGTAATTGACCGTGTCCCTCGTCACGCCGTTCTTGCCGAGGATTCCGATGGCGAACGCGATGACGACACCGCCCAGGCACAGGTGCATGGGGTCATGCTGTGATGGTTTTTCTTCTTCAGCGACTGGTGGGGCTATAGTCATGTGTGCCCCTTAGTACTAAGTGATACTGGTGGGTTGCTTTTCCCCGGTGGCCGTGTGCAAGACGGCCACCGGGGTTTTCCTTCATGTTCCTGATTTTATCTGCCCGGTGTGGCGTTTTCATCTTTGTGTGGGTGGTTCGCCTGGGGTCTTGGAGTGTGGTGACGCGGTGATGGTCACGGTGACGGTGACTGTGGCGCGTGGCGGGTGAGGTGGTTCTTTCCTGGTCTGGTGTGTGGCCCAGGTGAGTGTGGTGATGAGGGCCAGGGTGAGGATGATGACCAGGGTGGGGAGTAGTTTGTCTGGCCGGTGTCGCCGGGCTTGGTGGCGCGGCATGTTTTTCCAGGGTGTGTCTCCGAACAGGTCGTCGTCGGAGGGGTCGTCGTGGTTCATAGGGTGGCCTTGGCGATGGTGGTGGGCGAGTTTGGTCCAGGTGATGGTGCCGTCGGAGGCGATGTGGCGGTCGGCGGGCAGGGTGTGGACGGTCCATCCGGCGTCGGTGAGGGCGGTGGTGAAGGATTTCTTGATGGATCGTTTGGGTAGGTCGATGGGGGCGTGGGTGCCGACCCAGATGCACCGGTTTTTGAGGTGGGTGGCGCCGAGGTGGTTCATGTCGCGGACCATGTTTTGGGTGAGTGTGAGGGTGTCGGGGTCCCATTGGACGGGGATGATGATGTGGTCTGCGATGGTGATGGCGTGTTGCCAGGCGGCGTCGAGGTCGTTGTTTCCGGTGTCGAGGATGATGACGTGGAAGCGGCTTCTTAGGGCGGTGATGATGCGGTCGAGGTCGTCGGCGGTGGGGGGTGTGATGAGGCTGTTGTGGTTGTCGGTGATGGTGGGTAGGCATGTGATGGTGGCCCAGCCTTCTGGTTGCCAGGAGATGTAGGGGTCGAGGTCGCGGGGTTGGGAGGCGAATCCTGGGTGACGGGCTGCGCGGGCGAGGTCGATGACGGTGTTGTCGGTGTGGCGGGGTGCGCGGGTGGAGAGGGTGCCGCGTGGGTTGATTTCCACGACGACGATGTCGTCGTGTCCTGCTGTGGTGGCGAGGGCTTGGGCAAGGATGACGGCCAGCGGGGTTTTGCCGGTGCCGCCTTTGAGGTTGGCGAGGGTGATGATGTGGTCGGTGAGTTGGGCGGGTGCGGCGGTGTGGTGAGGGTTGGCGGTGAGGTTGGCGATGGTGAACAGGGCATCGAGATCGTCGGTGGTGTTCTGCTCGGTGGGTTGGGGGTCGCCGGAGATGATCGGGTCGGCGCGGCGCGGCTGCCATGCCGGCCTCACCACTGTCACGACCACCACGGGTCTGCTGGCGCTGTGTGGGTGTCGTCGGCGATGACTCACGATCGGCAGTCTCACCATCGTCTCGGTGATGCTCGGCTAGCGCTGGACCCGGTCAAGTTCGGGCCGGCTCACCCAGTGGTGATGACTCGGTCACAGAACCGCTGCCGGTCGTTATCTCGGACGTCTCGACTCCTCCAGTCCTGATGGGCGTTGGAGCCACCTACACCTACTCTCAGAACGACCCCGACCTCGTGTGGGGCGGGGGCAGATGTCACTTGGGCCAATCGAGAGCCCAGGTGATGGGGAAAGCAGGGGTGTGATATCTGTCCTGGAAAACTGGGCAGCTGCTACCGTGGATTGACGGATCTCCACGAAAGAAGGGAATGCGACCATGCAGATCACCGTCAAGACCATCAAAGATCATCGGGTTCGCACTGTCCAGACCGCCATGAGCAGCGCCTTGGGGATTGGTTCCCAGGTAGACATGCTCGCCCCCGGCGGTTCCACCAGCTCGAGTTCCGGTTCATGCTGCTCGTGCTCGACCTGCGCGGTAGTGGCGCAGCCTCAAGACTGAACGGCTGGTCAGCCCCAGGGGCGTGGCGCTCATCGCGTCACGCCCCTTCTATTCGCTGGACAGGGTGCGCGAGCTGAGGAACATCGCGGTGTGTGCGATGACGAGGGGCAGGAGCAAGTCTGTGCGGGTTGCCAAGTAGCCCTGCGCGATGGCCATCACGCTGGCCCCGACGGCGGCGAAGACACCTCCGATACGTCGCTTCATGCCGCCGAATTGCATCAGGACGAATAGGACTCCCGCGGTCCACATCCCTCCGGGCATGCATCTGGGAAAGATGAACCGGAAGATGATCTCTTCACAGGAGAGCTGGAGTACTAGCAGCGTAGCCCCCACGGGGAGACTCACCTCTACTGACAGACGGATCGTCTTCATCCACCCACCCGAGCTGGCATCGACCATTTCGGTGGCCATGCGCGACCGGTGGCCTCGTGCCTCTCGCTGCGTGTCGATCCAGCCGAGCAGTCCGTGGACGCTCTCCGCTAGGACTCCTGACGCGACAGTCTCACCAATTCCTAAGCCCACGGCGAGGACCGCGACGCCCCCCTGCACGGCAGGCTGTGTGACTTGGTGGTCCCACCAACCCGCCGGCAGGACCATGCGTGCGAGGCTGCACACGAGCAGGAGGTGGAGGGTCACGACGAGCGACATCTGGAATACCGCTTGCCGTTCGGCGATGGTGGCGTTGGGAAAGAGCGGTAGGCCGGCACGGGCAGCGGCGCTCGACAGCTTCCGCAAGAGCGGTTTGGAGACGAAGTAGTAGGCGACGTACAGCGCCAGCGCTGTCGCGATGATGATCATCGGTCTGCCACCGAGCTGACCCGCCGATAGCCGTTTCTGTTCCACCAATACTGGCTGTTGTAGATCAGGTGGCCCAGAACACAGGCCCAGATCCCCCAGAAGATGAACAGGATAGTCCCCAAGGCGGCGAGCGGGATCTTGGAGAGGACCTGTCCCCGTCCGAACACCGAGTGGCCGCAAGCAAACAAGAGTGCTCCCACAGCGGTGAGCGCGAGCCAGGCCGGGGTTGCTCGCAGACTGATCACCGGGACCCCGACCCGGAAGCCGACCTCTTCTCCTACAGCGATGACTAGCAACTGCCACAGCGGCATGTTCTGAACGGAGCGCGCGACTCGGGCTCGAGTCACCCACACGGGCTGTTGAGCGCTCACATCACCACTCAGGTACCCCGGTGAGGCACTTCGCTTAGTACTGGGGCCCGATGTGCGAGCATTCGTGATGTGTCGCAGGATCCGGTTGTCAAGCCAAGAGGCCAGCAGGGCTCCGGCGACAGTGACGGGTAGCCCGATCAGCACGAGGCCCCAGCCATGCGGTGCCGAGAGGTTTCTGGCCGGCGTGCACGCGAGGCAGGCAAGTGCCAACACTGCCAGCACTACGACGTAGATGGTCGCATAATTCGACTTGCGGGTGACGTTGCCGACCATCTTGGCCAAAGTCGCTGGGGACCAGCTGATGAGTGCGATGGTGGTCAGCAGGAAGCAGGACCAGACAGACATCCGGCGCACTCAGGGGTATGGGTGCGGCTGTGGGTTTTGGAAACCGCCATATGCGGCGTAGCGGGGGTGTGCCCGCATGGGTGCGCTGGGCAGTGACAGGGCGAGCAGCCCAGGCGCCCAGAGCCTGACACAGTGCAGTCCCAGCCCCTGGATCTCTATGGTGGTGAAATCTTCGATGTACAGGGGTGACACACAGGTGATGCTGTTGACCACGCTCTTTACCAGTTCCGCCCCCGTGTGGGTGTCGTCAGGTGGCAGGTCTTCGGCTTGGGCAATGGTGCCCGCGTCGAATTTCGCCACAACTGATTGCGCGGCCTGATAGTTCCTCGCGTAGTAGGAGACGTTCGAGTCGAGGTCAAGCATGTCCTCCGTGGACATACTGGACGCGTCGGCCTCGGCGTCGAAAGACGTCCATACCGCGAGCATCCGAACCCCGCTGCACTCGAGAAACGCCTTGTACATGGCTGCTTCCAGACCCGCGTCTGCACCTAGGCCGACGGCGACGAGGGGAAGTTGGTTGCCACTACCGACCATCATGCATGCCACGGTGAAATGCTTGAGCCCGGGAGTCGGAAGCCAGTAGAAACGCAGTTCGTGGCTTCGGCCCGCTGCACGTTCCACGAGCCGCTGGATGCGCTGGAGGCGGGGTCCTTCGACGCGGATGCGCACAGGTGACGAGGCTCCATACCACAGGCCCATCGCGGCATCTACCTGGATCAATTCATAAGCCGCGGACAGCGTTGCGGCGACGCGTGAAGTGTGGACGGCGGTGCCGGTCGTCACGGCCGTTCCCAGCCACGGCTCACCGTCGTGCCGACGGGGGTTGTAACCCAGGTAAAAGAACTGCGCCGGGATCCACTCCTGCCGGGAGGTCCCGACACGGGGAGTCTTGACCCATGTCATGGGCAAGTCGTCGCGATAGGTGTCGAACGCACCTCCAGCCACTCGTTGCGCGAAGCCGAATGCGCCCAGATCGAGAACTTCGTCCTCGGTCCGGGCGAGGAGTTCCTGACGAGTCGCCCAGCGCCGTTCGAAGGGACTATGGAGAATCCCGGTACCCGCGCAGTAGCGCTCGACGGCCTCCGCGTAGACCTTGATCTCTGCCTCAAACTCGTTCAGCCCCACCCCACCGATGTGGTAGCTACCCGGCTTGGGGTCGGGCCGGTCAAGCAGTGCGTGCATCCCCGTGAGTTCCCCACCGTTCACCCGCACGCGGGGGCCGAGCGCGGGGTGCAGCGAGTAGCCGACGGAAGTCACCAGCCCGCATAGCGGGCTGTAGGTGCGCCGCCTGAGCCGGGCTGCGGTCTCGACGGGGTCGCTATCCTGGCGAAGCTTCATCGCTCGCCCCCTGCCGCCAGCCACTCACGGATGTCGTAGTACAGGTCCGGAGCGGTTTCAACCTGCGCTGGTGCATCAAAACGGGACATAGGTAGGACGTCGTTGTAGGCGATCTCCATCGTCGGTATGTAGACCGACAACACTTTGTTGCGCGTCGTGTTGAGGCCGTTGCGGGCGATGCTGACAGCCTCATGCGCGACGTGCGCGGCCAAGATCGCGCGCACCGACGCTGCCACGGCCGGCGCTCCGGCCCTTACGCGGTCGGCAGCGGCCACCCGCATCCAGGACAGGTAGCTCTGCCGTTCGCGCAGGTTCATCGCGACCCGCTGCTCGAAGGTCCGGTAGGACGAGGTCGCACCAGGGACGACGTAGGGACCCACGTACAAGGCCGGCCCGTCTACAGCTGCGTGGAGCCACGACAGGTGGGCGCGTCGGGCGAACAGGTCAAGGGCGCGCAGCATAGCCGGGTTGTTCTGCGCCAGCGCTACCACAAGGAGTGGCTGCAGGTCCGGCGCCGAACCCAGCAACGCCAACATCTGGGAGGCCTCCTGCTCCATGTGCAACTCGTCGGCCGACTGCTCAAGCCGCAGGCCTGCGAAGAGGGTGGCTGATGGCTGCGTGTCGTCAGCGAGGACGGTAGCCTGCAGCCCCTCTCCCTCGAGAATCTGCTGGATATCGCCGGCGAGGAGCGCGTCGTCGCTGAATACCCACACCGGGCGCGTCTCTCTACCTCCATCCATCTTGTCCTCAACGTTTTCGACCAGCGCACCGATCGATGCTAGGTGGGCCATCACGTCGTCAAGGGCCGCGCGGGTCAATCCGGGCACCCGGGACACGATCTCGGGCGGCTGCAGTCCTTGGCTCAACAAGTCCAAGGCCGGCCACAGGGTCCCGGTGGCGTCGTCGTCCTCCAGCGTTGTGCTCTCGGCGTTCCAGACGCCTCGACGGAACTCCACCCTGTCCATCGAGTAAGGCACCATCATGAGGCCCGGTGAAATGTGGTTGGTCACTTTGGCTCCTGTACAGCCTAGGCTTGGACGCCCACGGTCATGGTGTGGGTCGCGGTTTGGAAAATCCCGTCGAGGTTGAGTGCCTGATTGAGTTCGTCCTCGTAGAAGCTTGAGGACTCGACTGAGGCAAGACCGAGCCCCGTGCAGACCAAGTTGATCTGTTGTGCGATCGCCCCGACTTCTTGAAGGGCGAACCTCAAACCCCTGGCTCCGTACTTCCGCATCGCCCTCCACGGCGAGATGACGAACACCAAGTGCACTCCGGCCGCATCCGATTGCTCCACGGCCGGCTCGCCGGCCATCGAATTCCTCACGCCGCGACAGCCCTCTTCACCGGTCACGGGCACCAGTCGATCGATGACCGGCGAGTAGCGGTAGACGCCGCGACTCAAGCCGGACACCCGTTGTGCGGACATGAAGATAGACACGGGATACAGCCCTCCACCAGACGGGACAGCGCGTACATTATACCGCACGATATCACCGCTCGAACGTGGGACATCCACGTGCCCCGTCACACCGGCAGCACCTCTCAGAAACGCAGCTACGTCACGCAGGTCTAGGGATTCGCCGGTGTAGTTCCGTCCGCTGCGCCGGCGGGCGATCACTTGCTCGAGGGGTGCGCGCACCCTGCTGGACCTGGGAAGTTCGATCACATCGGCAGCGAACGTGTCGCGATCCATCTGTCCGTACGTAACGATCATGGGGTCAACGAAATAGTCGCCGACCGAGACGTTGAACTCCATATCCCCCCGGGCGATGCGCGAGGCGAGCAAGAAGTCTGCAGCTGCGTTAGACAGCCCCGGCCCATCAGTGTTGTCGCAGCGGAACTCGTGGGTCCGAAACCCCACACCTTCCGTGCCCGGGCTCTGCGCTCGATACGACGTGATCGCAGAACTAGCCTTCCTTAAACCGCCCGGAGTAGCTACCATGACCGTCCCCTCTGAGGTCTCCCGAACACTTGCGACAATAGCAGCATGTGGGGGCAGCCGCCAGAGGCGGGCATCCTTGTCTCGACAACCATTGACCTCCGGATTCGATATGTGCATAATCATAGTCGTGCCAACACGAAACGTGTACGTCTCGGAAGACGACCTAGACCTGTTCGCCGAAGCCACCGAGATCGCTGGAGGCCTGTCCGCAGCGGTGTTGGAGGCCTTGCGCAGCTACGTAGACAGGCACCATCGCGCGGCCGGCGGATTCGACGAGATCGAGCTGGAGCTGCAGAACGACGGTATCGACCACCGTGTCACCTTCATGGGTCGCCGCCTGATACACATCCGCCGTCCAGATCCCGAGGGAACCCGCATAGACACTGTCTACTTGACCGCCAAACACCAATTCGCCGTTGCCACCAAAATCCAACGACGGCTGCCAGACTGGACGACCGGCCACGAGCACATCTGGTCCGACCCGGAGACCTGGAATCGGGAGTTCTGGATCGCAGGTGACAAGACGATGGCCGTGTATCCCAGCCTTGACAAACTCCGCGAAGCTGACCCCAATGTGGCCGAACGCGCCGAGGCCGCGGTCAAAATCCCGCCGTTCGAGGTCCTGGACATCTGATGACAGAATCATCATCTTCCCGGCGGCAATTGGCAATGCCGGTGCTGTCAGTCACGGATCTAGCCAAGAAATACGTGGTTCATGGCGGCTACGAGGTCCCGGCACTCAACGGTGTCTCGTTTGACCTGCACCCGGGAGAGATGCTGGGTTTGTTCGGGCCAAACGGTGCTGGAAAGACGACGCTGGTCAGGATCATCGCGGGCCTCTTATCGGCAGATTCTGGAGACGTCCACTGGGGATCGGATCAAGGTCGGGCCAGGTTAGGCTACGTGTCCCAAAAGGGTGGACTGCAGTACGGGCTCACGTGCCGGGAAGAGATGGTCTTCCACGCACAATGCTTCGGCCAGTCCGCCAAGCAGGCCCGGACTAGCGTCGACGAGGTCGCCGCGATGCTGCACTGCGATTACCTGATGGAGTGGGACGTCGGAAGGCTCTCCGGTGGGCAACGCCGAATCATCGAGGTAGGGCTAGCACTCGTCAATCAACCATCGGTCGTCCTGCTCGACGAGCCCACCCTGGGCCTGGACCCCGCAACACGCCTGTCGTTGTGGCAAACGGTAAAGTCGGCACGCCGTGAGACCGGTGCTGCCTTCCTCGTCACCACCCACTACATTGACGAGGTGGCCGAGCACCTGTCCAACGTCAGCGTGATCAACCACGGAACCGTCGTCGCCAACGGCTCGCCAGCGCACATCCGAGAAATGTTCGCGACCGGGGAAGTAACGCTCGGCGTGGCCGAGGATACGGTGGACAGTGCGGTGGACGTGTTGGCTGGGACCGCGTTCGAGGCGCACCCCACCGAAACCGTCCCGGGGATCGTGGTCAGGTCCAGGCATCCCGACGTGGACGCGGCCAAGATCATCACCATCCTGGCTGGTCATGGCATCTCGGTGGACTCCATATCCGTACGCGAGGCGACCTTGGAAGAGGCGTTTCTCACGATCACAGGCAGTCGAGACCCGGAGAGGCAAATCCCATGAACACTTGCTTCAGGCGATATGCGGCGATGTCGCTGAGAGCGCGGCGTGATTTGGCCCTGACATTCATCCAGCCCCTCGTCTACCTAGCCCTCTTCGGACCGCTCTTCGTCACGACGATGAAGATGTCGCAGAGAGCTACCGCCGCTACGGGTTACTCCCTATACATCACGGGCCTGTCCATCCAAATGGCCATGACGATCGGTGCCTTCGCGGGGCTAACCATCATCCTCGAATACCGACTCGGCATCCTCGAACGGATCTGGAGCACCCCCCTCACGGGGAGCAAGATGATGGCGGGGCGAATCGCGCGCGACGTCGTTATGATGATGATGCCGATACTGGTCGTCTTCATCATCGGCCTGGTGCTGGGAACACGCCCCAGCCCACTGGGCCTGGCGACCTACTTCGTGACAGTGCTCGGCACAGGAGCCACGTTCGCCGGGGTCTCCTACGCGGTGGCACTCAGAACGAAGAGCGAGGCAGCGCTATCCGCGATCTTCAACCTCATCCTGCTACCCATCCTCCTGCTGTCGGGGATCATGCTGCCCATGTCGTTCGCACCACACTGGATCGCCACCGCTGCCCACGTGAACCCGTTGTGGTACCTGGTGCAAGGCGCGCGGAACCAGTTCAGCGTTCTAGGGCTCGTGGCGGCGGCCCCATGGAGTTGGGCTGTGGCCATCGTCATGTCAGCCGCTGCCTTCGGCTGGGCAAGCCACGAATTCAACAAGAGGCGCTGACACAAAGAATGGTGCCGGGAACCCAGGTCCCCGGCACCACCGAGTGCACTCGCGACGTCAACGCACCGTTGCGGTCACTGCGCAGGTCGAGCACGAGGACGACGAGCCCGCGCTGCTGCAGGTCGAGCCGCCAGGCGCGAGCAGGTCGACGTTAGCGTCGGCGCCGCCGAAGACGGACGTGACGGCCGGCTGAGAGGTGCGGATGCGGTGCTCCAGCGAGGAGGTGGTGGTGAGTTTCATGGGAGGTGCTCCTAGGAGTGAGACGAGAACAAACCCTAGCGATAGGTTAGCAGTCCGCAACCGACTCCGGGAATAGTAGAAGCGCGCATCCGTAGCGGAAGACCTTAGCCTGATTACAGTGACCCTGTTCGCGTCTCAACATTATTCCACACCCCCGAGCAGCGAACGACACCGCGATGATGATCCGTCGCCTCTCCACCGAAGAACTCCGCGCCCACATCGCACCGGGCCGCCGTCCCGTGCATCAGACCTGCCGTCAACGTCGGCCATGAAGCTGGGAAGGTGGCTCTCGTCTAGGAGCAGACGCGGGACGCCTCCTCCAGGTTGGGCCGGGGAAGTGTCCGGTTCTTGATGTAGGTGGCGGTCCCTATTGATGGGCGTTGACCGTGGGAATGCGGTCGGCGAAGGGGGTGGCGAACCCGTTGAGCGCAGGCTTCCAGCGCATGCATCAACGCTGTCTGCCGGCCACCGGCAAGCCTCACCCGCCCGTCATGGCCATCATCGAGGTGCCGGTGAATCCTCGACACATGATCCCAACTCCCCCGGAGGGGCTTCCGGGGCTGTTCAGCCACCAGATCAGCCAGGCGGCGAGCCCGACTCTGCCACCCGGACCCTGCAGAGCGTGCCTGCTGCCGTCGTGTCGTGTCGGGCCAGTGGGCCACCAGATCGGCCACATCCGTCTTGGCCCATCTCCAGCCCGCCAGACCCAGGGAGGCCATCACCTCATCGACGCCGCGCCGGGTGGTCTCATCAACCCCGTCAAACAGCTCGGGCCACCTCGATGATGCCGTCCGTGAACGATCCAGATTCATGACATGCTCCTCTTCACAGATGCCGACGACGATCAGGCCGTGGCCGTGGCAACGGGGTGACCTGCCGGCGCGGCTCACGACGTTGAGCCGGAACCACACGAGACGCACCAGTGTGCTGCGCCGTCTTGAGTCGGGCGCTGTACTGGGCCCTGGCGCTGTGGTGAACAGCCCGACGAAGCACCGACCGCCGGCTGTCCTCATCGCCAGGGCGAGGCATGGGGCGCGGCATGGTGCGCCCGGTAGCAGCATCCATGAGGGTGATCCGGTCAGCCAAAATGCCGAGCCGGTTTTCCCACTTCCGGGGCCGCGGCACCAGCAGGTCACGCTGACAGCCCACGCCGTGGCGTCGGCAGTCCACAACATTTTCTCACGGCCAGGATGCGAGTGCAGCAGCTCCACCGGAACACCAGCATCACGCACCCGCCGCATCGTGACCTCATCCTCACGTGCCACCAGCGGGGGAGAGCGACTACCGCTGCAGCCGGTCCAAAGCGACTCTTCACAGATGAGGGGGTGGATCGGTAGCTGACCCCTAGGTCCTGATGTGGGTCGAGGTCCTTGGAATGATGGAAGTTCCTACACACCCATCGCCAAAGACCTCAACATGGACAACGCTACCTTCACCACTCCCTCATCTGTGAAGAGCCAGTTTATGCACGGTGTTGAAAGAGGCGTCGGTCTACGACGAATGCGGGTTAATGGTCTTGCGGTGTGGGGCGCTGGGCGATGGCATCGAGAACGCGTGAGTGGGTGGCGATCCATTCGGCCGCGTCGGGGTTGATGTTGCGGGCGACGGTGTCGATCGCTGTTACGTAGTGGGCAAGCCTGCGAATCTCAGCTTGTTGGTCAGGGTGAGCGCTGATGAGAGGCTCTTGATGGGAGGCGCGGTTACGGACGTGGCGGATGAGCTCCACGTTTTCCTCGAAGTCGCGTCGGCTACGCCCCGGGTAGTGAGGCATACCTCCGTTACGTAAGTCAGTGAGAGCTTTCCATACGGTTGCTTCCAGGCGCGGGGTGAGCAGAAAGCGCCAGTTGTCCAGTGACAGACTCGCCACGATCTGATCAGGGGTCGCATCGAGCCTCGCGCGCCGCAGTCGCTTCTCGGCCCTGTCGACGTTACGCGGGAAACCACCGAGCCGATAGCTCGGGGATTCCCACCAACGCCGTATGCCAGTATCGGCGCTCAGGCGCACGTCAATGAAGTTTCTCAGGAGTACCTCGACATGGCTGATGTCTTCCAAGAACGCTTTCGAGATGCGGGTGTTCCACACGTACCACGCATCGACTGGTTCGATCCGGTAGCGGCTGAGCCTGGCGGGTGAGAACCACTCCTGCAACGTCTCACGACTCACCGTGGGAGCGTGGTAGGATTGATGACGATAGGCCTCGGGAAGGTCAATGCCGCGAAATATCGGTATACCCCCGAGGCCATTGTTTTGCCCAGGCCCCTCCTCGCATACTTGCGGGGCGTCATTGGCTGCCGTCATCTCGTCTCTTCCCGGTACGTGGCTGTCCATGTTCACGGGCAGGTACGGCAATGAGGTTCCCGCACACAAACCTCTACCAAGCATACGCTGGCAAGCCCCCCTCTCGGCCCCACCACAACATCAATTGCTGACTCGAACACCTTTGAGGCAGCGCTTTCGGCTTGCGCAACCCCACCCACGACACCGTCCGCTTACTACTCGAAGCTGAGGGATTCAGACCCCACCTACACCCTCGATTGTGAAGAGCCTCCAAAGCCCGATACAACGTCTGGCGAGACACCGTGAACGACCTCGCCACCGCAGCAACGCACCAGCAGCGCGGGATGGCTTGGTATTAGCCCAGCGCAGGGCCCCCAGGCACCAGCCCTAACGACCCCGCACCCGACGTGGCTAGAGGATAAGCCGCACGGGAGGACTCCATACCCGCCGACTCATTCCAGCCCGCCACCAGCCGAGCCATATGATCAACCGCCCGCGGTAAATAATCCAGCCACTCACGCCGGTCGTACAAGGAACCGGCCCCGCTCCAGGCGTGTGCCCAGGATCGCCACAACACGTCGAGCTCGACCACCACGCCCGGAATAGATTCCCACTCCAAATCCGGATCAGCGGCCGCCACGTACCAGATCGGCCACATCCGTCTTGGCCCATCTCCAGCCCGCCAGACCCAGGGAGGCCATCACCTCATCGACGCCGCGCCGGGTGGTCTCATCAACCCCGTCAAACAGCTCGGGCCACCTCGATGATGCCGTCCGTGAACGATCCAGATTCATGACATGCTCCTCTTCACAGATGCCGACGACGATCAGGCCGTGGCCGTGGCAACGGGGTGACCTGCCGGCGCGGCTCACGACGTTGAGCCGGAACCACACGAGACGCACCAGTGTGCTGCGCCGTCTTGAGTCGGGCGCTGTACTGGGCCCTGGCGCTGTGGTGAACAGCCCGACGAAGCACCGACCGCCGGCTGTCCTCATCGCCAGGGCGAGGCATGGGGCGCGGCATGGTGCGCCCGGTAGCAGCATCCATGAGGGTGATCCGGTCAGCCAAAATGCCGAGCCGGTTTTCCCACTTCCGGGGCCGCGGCACCAGCAGGTCACGCTGACAGCCCACGCCGTGGCGTCGGCAGTCCACAACATTTTCTCACGGCCAGGATGCGAGTGCAGCAGCTCCACCGGAACACCAGCATCACGCACCCGCCGCATCGTGACCTCATCCTCACGCTGCCGATCACCGTCAACCAGATGGTCAGCCACGATGGTGTTCACACCCCATGACTCATGCAGTTGCCTGGCCAAGGCGCCCAACACCTGCTGACGCACCTGTGACTTGACGTCATCATCCTCCAGATCCTGTGTACCAACCATCACGGAGGCCAACACATCACTGCGTTGCTGAACCAGGGTGTTGACGACGTCGACATCGTCGATACCCATGGGATTGTTGGCGCGCGCGGCCACGGCATGAAACGTGTTGGACTGCAAATTCTCGACCAGACCACGCCGATAGTCGTTGAACTGGGAGGTGTCGGCAATGACACCGGTCATGATGTAGGCCGACCCCTCGGACAAGGCCCTGTAGGACTCGTCGACGAACGCCACCAACCCCGGCCGCCGCCGGTAAAGTCGACCTGCTTCCTCGTCAGCCAGCAACCATGACAGTTTTTGCCCCATATGTCCTCCTTGCTGACATGACCTCGAACATGGTAAACTTTCCGTAGGAAAAACGGGGCAAGTACTTTCGAGCGGCTACCTCGGCCCCCGGTGGGCTGTCCAGCCTTGTGCGGACCGAAGCCGGGGGATTCCTTATGTTTGCGGCAATGATGCCGCTGCACCCCCTCATGCCGTGGTGTGGTCCTTTCCCCGTGTGCGGTGTGGTGCGTCGTTGACTGGTTTGTGGCCCCGAGCCTTACTCTGACCGGTAGGAGAACGGTGTGGGGTCTACGGATAGCCCACTCGGCTCCCGGTGGAATGTCCAACAGGGTAGGGTTGATGAGTTGGTCCATCAGGACCGTCCCGGTGGCTGCGTCAATGATCGATATTTCGATGATGCGCCCGTCCAGGTCGGTGGTTTCGGTGTCGAGGATGACTCCGACTCCGGGTTCTAGGAGTTGGGGATCCAATGGGTGGTCATCGTGTGGCTCCTACAGGGAGTGTCTGGGCTGGACAGCGGTGCAATACCCGCGCCATAGCGGTTTTTTCTGCGGGGGTGACCCACAGCTGGTATTTCGTTTTGACGGCGATTTGGCGGGCCACGTAGTCGCATCTGTAGGCCTTGTTAGGGGGTAGCCAGGTCGCTGCATCCCTGTCTCGTTTGGCCTCATTAGCGGGTCCGTCGACAGCCAGCAAGTTCAACGGGTCGTTGGCCAGGGCGGTGCGTTGCAGCGGTGAGAGTTTTTGCGCGCCGGTAATCCACGCGTTCCCGAGGGCTACGACGTGGTCGATTTGGACTGTTGTCGAGGTGTGCCGGCCGCGCCGCCAGGCGAGTGTGGACCCGGTGTAGGGGTCGTGGAGTCGCCCGGAGACGACCACGCATCGTGATCCGGGTTTCAGGTGGGCCTCGACCAGGTCGCGGGCAAGGGCATCGTTGCGGGTGTCGCATCCGTTGTGGCCCCAGGGGCGGGTCAACTCCCGGTCGGTGTCATCGGTCCACGCCTGCCCGAATTGGGTACGGGCTCGCCACGTGGCGCTGGAAGCAGTGAGGTCTGGGGGACTTGACGTAGCGAGCCTGACGAAGAACGGTGAATCTTTGCGACGCCGTCTTGCCCTGGCCCATCGGGTGTTTGGTGATCCCTGGCCCGATGTCAGCGATGAGGCTCTGCTAGCCTGCGCCGAGGAGTGGCTTGACCTCGACGCGTTGGCGGCAGGGCGGGGAAGTGACGCAGCTTCGGGGTTGCGGGGGCTGCTGGGCTGGCAGGAATCCGCTCGTCTTGACGAGGTCGCCCCCGAGACCATCACCGTCCCCAGCGGATCGCGGATCCGCGTCGACTATCCCGAGCCTGGCAGTGACACCTCTCCGGTTCTTGCAGTCAAACTCCAGGAGTGTTTTGGCTGGACTGATGGCCCGACGGTGTGTGACGGCAGGGTGAGGGTGGTCCTCCACCTGCTATCCCCGGCGCGACGGCCCCTGGCCGTCACCGACGATCTGGCGAGTTTCTGGGCCAGTGTGTATCCCGCGGTGAGGGTTGAAAACCGGGGGCGCTACTCCAAACATCCCTGGCCGGAGGACCCCATGACAGCCACACCTACCAAGCGCACGAATCGCGCCCTGCGGGGGAACTGATGTGGCGTCCTCCAGGGGCAAGATACGTGTGGTGAATTGGTTTTCGATCCCGTGGGTAACCACTAGGAGTGGCTCCGGGGTGTTTCCCAACCATGATTGCCACGGGTGGTTTGCGGGCGTCGAGTGGCGTCGAGCGGTGGTGATCTCACGGCGTCATAGCTATGATCGAGAGCAACGACAGGGGAGCATCGTCGGATGCTGAGAGTGGGCACCGCCCAGACCCTCGAACCTGAACCGGTTAGGACCGGCGTAGGGAGTCGGGCTCTTCGCGCTTTCGCGCCCCTTCCGAATGAGCGGAAGGACTTCTATGACCAACGACAAACTCACCATGCGATACCGCACTATCGACATCGTGACTCCAGTGATGATTGTTGTGGCATTCGGCGTCATCTTCCTCGGCTACGGAGCGGTATATAGTCTCCTCAAGCCGGCCACGTCGGTGTATCTGCCCATTGAGGGCATCCTTTCTGGCATCTGGTTCCTGCCGGCACTTCTTGCTGGGCTCATCGTTCGTAAACCCGGTGCAGCCTTACTCTCCGAGGTTCTGGCGGCCGCCATTGAGGCTGCTCTCGGCGGCCCGTGGGGGGCTGGCACCCTCATTTCCGGTGTCGTCCAGGCCCTGCCGATGGAGCTGTGTTTGCTCGTCGTCGCCTACCGCAAGGCCGGTCCGAAGCTTGTCCTGGTGGCCGGGGCTCTTACCGGTTTCGCTGAGGCCATCTACGAGCGCATCTCTTACTACCCGATGTTCCGTTTCGGCGACACGATCGTCTACTTCGTTTTCATGATCGTTTCCGGGGCTCTGCTCGGCGGTCTGGTGGCATGGGGTATTGTCCGTGGCCTCGCGGCTGCCGGTGCGCTCAGCCCCTTCGCAGTTTCTCGTGAATTGCGTGGCGGGAAGTCACCCCGGAGCACAATCTCATCGCGAAACCTGTCATGACTGACGTCTTGACCCATGCTGACCACGTTGACGAGGTTTCCAGCCGCCGGGCGGTGCCGGTGGATGTCGAGGGGATGACGGTCGGCGTTCCCGATCGCGACGAGCCCATTCTTGGCCCCATCGACCTCCATTTGGGGGCAGGATCCCGGGTGCTTGTATCTGGGCCGTCGGGAGCTGGTAAGACCACCTTGCTGCACGCCATCGGCGGCTTACTGGAGGAAGAGAGCTACGACCTTACCGGGCGGGTGAACACGTGGTCCGGCGACGTGAATGTCGGACTGTTGCAGCAGGAACCGATCCACTCCGTCGTTGCTGCTACATGCGGACGAGACATCGCCTTTGGCCCGGAGAACCATCGTGTCCCGCGCGAGGACATCTGGCCGATCGTCGAGGATTCCCAACGACGAGCCCGGTTCACCATGCCCATGGACCACTCGACTACGAAGATGTCCGGAGGCCAGATGCAGCGCCTCGCCATCGCTGGGATCCTCGCCACCAATCCCGGGCTGTTGCTGCTTGATGAGCCCATTTCCATGCTCGACGAGGAGTCGGCTACGGCGATCCGTGACGAAATCGCCAGGATGGCCCACGACCGAACTGTGCTCGTCGTCGATCACCATCCCGACCAGTGGCGTGGCGTCCTTGACCAGGTCGTCGAATTGACCGACCACGGCACCCTCAAGAAGATCTGGGACTTTGAAGACTTCCTGGACTCGCGTGAGGCAACGTCATTGCCGTCACACACCTCCACCGCGGGCGAGGTGGTTGCTTCTACCAGCTCCCTCGATGCCCACCGTCCCCAGTCCGACGACGTGCTGCTGCGTGGTGTCACCATGTCTGCCCGGCGTGGTCACATTACCGTTGTGTCGGGCCCGAGTGGGGTTGGCAAATCCACCCTGCTGAGGCTGCTCGCTGGCCTTGACGTTCCCGCGTCTGGCGAACTCACCCTGCCGGGCCAGACCGCCTGGGTGCCGCAGAACCCGGAGAATTACCTGGTGGCTCGAACGGCTGCCGACGAGTTGTTTGCCTCGCCGATGGTCCCGGAGGACGCCGATCTTAGGGACTTGGTGCGGACCTTCGGGCTCAAATCGATCCTGGACTCCCACCCCATGACGTGCTCCGGGGGCGAGAAGCGGCGCCTTGCTATCGCGGCAGCCCTGGCCCAGCGCCCCGACCTTCTCCTTCTCGATGAGCCGACTGTCGGCCTCGACGACGACCGCGGCGCGAGCGTGCTGTCAGCGATTCGTGCTGCTGCTGACTCAGGTGTCGCCGTCGTCGTTTCCTCCCACGATCGTCAGGTCATCGCTATGGCCGACGAGGTCGTCGACGTCGCCTCTTACCGCGTCCCGGACCCCACTCCCAATGAGCGTCCGGGCGAAAAACCAGCCTTCCTGACGACGATCAACCCCCTCGTTGCTTTTCTCATTGCCATTGCTGGCATTTTCGGGTCTCTCTTTGTGCGCTCCCCCCTCGTGGGGGCTGTGGGACTTATCCCGGCTGCCGTGATGGCCCCGATGTGCTCCCGCCATGTCAAACCCTTGGTGGTGCGGACGGTGCCGGTTCTCATCGCTGCGGTGATGCTGGTCTGGACGACCCTGTTACTGCACAGCGGGTTCACTGACCCGTCCGCCTGGAGCGAGGCGACTCGTCAGGGTCTGAGGATCCTCGTTTTTGTCCTGCCCGGAGCGCTGGCCTCGGCGGCCATCGACCCTACTCGGTTGGGTGACGCCTTGGCCCAGCAAACCCACCTGTCGCAGCGTCCGGTAGTGGCTTCGATGGCCGGAGTGGTGCGGATGGGTCACCTAGGTGACCAGTGGCACATTCAGTCCGATGTACGTAACTTGCGCGGGTTGGGCCCCAAGCGGTCCCTGTCCTCGAGGATCACGTACCTGTCGTCAATGACCTTCGCGATGGTGCTGTATGCCATGAGGTCCTCGGAAGTCCTTAGCCGAGCGATGGATTCCCGCGGATTCGCGACGGCGACCCGCCGGACCTACGCGGTGGAGTCGCGCTGGCGTGCTCGTGATCTGTGGGGAGTGGTGCTTGCAGCGTTTGTTGTCGCGGTTCCGGCCCTGGCGGCGGTGTTGTTCGGCTGAACTGACGCGCGCTCAGCGATATAGCGCTTTCTCGAGCACCCTCGCCAGCTTGTCGACGGATGCCTGCAGGGAGTACTTGTTTGCCATGAGTTCACGGGCCCGCTCGTGCCAGCGCTTCATGGTGGCTTCGTCGGCGTCACGTACCCGCTCGATACCGGCTACCAGGTCAGTGGGGTCGACGCATGCGCCCACCTCGTCGTCGCTGATGACGTCGCGGATGGGCACCTTGGCGTTGGAGACGACGGCTAGCCCGGCAGCCATGTAGTCGTAGAGCTTGTTGGGGCTCATACCTTTGTCGAAGACCGACTGCGGGGATACCGTGTGCAGACCGACGTCGCAGGCCGACAGGATGCGCACCAATTCTGACTTCGGCACCTGGTCGTGGAAAGTGACGTTGGTTAGGCGGAGCTTGGCGACTTCGTCAATGGCCCACTGCTTACGCGCCCCGGCACCGACCAACAGAAAGTTGACGTCGGGCAGACGGCGGGCGGCATCGACGATGAGGTCCAGTCCGACGTAGTTGGCATGGGTTCCCGAGAACACCGCGGTGAACCCGGAGATGCCGTACTCCTTGCGCAACTCTTCGCGGGACTCCTTGACCTCGTATTCGGCCAGGTCGGCGCCATTAGGGACGACGGTGATCTTGTCGACGTTAATGCCGATTTCGCGGAAGTGGTCCTCCCAGCCCTTCGTTACGACGACGATCTGGCGAGCGTGGGCGTAGATGGTTTTTTCCAACCCTTGCAGCACCTTGTGCAGGGCTGACCCCTCCTTGAGGGCGCCGCCTGATACCAAGGATTCCGGCCATAGATCGCGGACTTCGACGACGAATGGCTTGCGACGAAGAGCGGCGACGACCATCCCGACTGCGGGGGACAAAATCTGTGGGGAGGAGGCGAAAATGACGTCGGCCGGGCGGGCTAGGGCTCGGGCTCCGGCGCCGGCGGCAAAGGCAACCCAGCCGAGGACCCGCTTGACTCCGTTGCCCTTGTACTGCGGGATCGGGACGAGGGTGTAGCGCGGGTCGTCAACCGTCATGCGCTCACCGGAGGTGTGGTTGATGTTGGCAGCATAAAAATGGGGCTGCCAGCCGCGCAGCCGGGAAAACATGTCAAAGTTCCGGGTGATGCCGCCTGATCCCGGTGGAAAGGCGTAGTGATTGATCACGCTGACCTTGCGTTGCGGCATCTTTCCTCCTGGGTTTGGGCGCACACTAACCCTACCGGGCATGGTCGCTGCCTGTGGACAGCGCCACGACCGGAGCCGTAGCCCTGGGTGTTAGTCCTCGCGGGTGCCTTCCAGAGCCAGGCCCACCAGGATGGGCTGGAAGAGCAAGCGAATTGCGCGCTTGCGGTCGTCGTCAAGGCCGAATCCATCCTTGTGCTCGACGAGTTGGCCGACGTTGCCAGGGAAAATTGCGGCGAAGAAGGCAGCTGCGCTGCGTCCCCAGAACTTCTTGTGACGGCCTGACAGTAAGGCGGCGCCGAGGATGATCTCGGCGGCTCCTGACAGCCAGACAACCGTGTCGTCATCGACCGGTACCCAATCGGGTACCTGAGCTTGGAACTCCTCGCGGACGAAGGTGAGGTGACCGACACCGGCGTAAGCCAGTAGACCGCCTACTCCGAGGCGGCTCAGGGTGCGTAAGGGGTGGCGCTTCGAGGGCGATGGGGCGGTGAAGTGTGATGGGTGGGACATTGATCCTCCTGACGACCAGAAGCGGTACTCAATCGATGATAACTCGTGGAAATTCTGGTTCTGTTTCGTCGTGGAGGCAGTCAAAGCAGCGCGGGGCCCTCTGCGGAACCCGTTTACCACGGCTGGCCCCAGGGTCCGGTGGCCGGTCGTGTGGACCGATTCCGGCAGCGGCCGATCATGGCGCTCGGATCGGTTTCCTGAGCTTGTGGCTGGCACGTTCAAGATGACGTCGAGTCGTGGTGATCATGTGACGGCCTCGCGCACCAGCATTGCAGCTCAACCGGTGGGTTCGACACCGCGCCTTTGCGGTAGCGCCCTGGCCATTGGATACCGCTATTCGCCCGAGAGTTGGTGTGGTATTTCGGTTGGTGAGTAATGAGTGAGCAACCTGAGATGGCACCGGACATCATCATTACCCCGATTGCCACACGCGGCGGGAGAGCCGGGGAGAGGTGTAAGGGTGGGGAGAGGTGCGAGGTTGGGGAGAAGCGACTCTTCCGGACAAGGCGCATCCCCGTGCCCTTGTCAGCGATAGGTATCGGACATAGCGAAGGGCCGGTGACGATCGCCACCGGCCCTTCTGCACATTCGAGGGTCAGGATCCATAGGTTGTTTTGGCCTTCTCGAGGGCCGCAACGTAACCGTTGCGTTCGTACTCGGCGGTCGACGCATCGTTCGGGACAGCGAGCGTTCCGCGCAGCGTGTCAAGGTCGACTTCCTTGCGTTGCAGGTAGGATTCCAGTCCCTTCTGCAGCTCGGTCGCGTACCCGGCGCCGTGACGCACCAACGCTGAAGTGGTCATAACGACGTCGGCTCCAGCAAGCAGGTACTTGACGACGTCGTTGGCGCTCTCGACGCCTGAGGACGCAGCCAGCGAGGCGCCAATGCGGCCCGACAGTGCAGCAATCCACGTCAGTGGCAGGCGAGCGTCAGCCGGGGAAGACAGCCACACCCCGGGCTCTACTTGCATTGTCTCGACGTTGATGTCGGGCTGCAGGAACCGGTTGAACATCACTAGGGCGTCGGCACCAGCGGCATCCAGGCGGGTAGCCATATTGCCGAGGGCCGAGAAGAACGGCGAGAGTTTGACAGCAACCGGTACGCTCACGGCGTCTTTGACGGCCTGGACGATCTCGACGTGGCGGTCTTCGACTTCTTCGGCTGACTGTTCAAGGTCACCGGGCACCATGTAGATGTTGCACTCGATGCCTGCTGCGCCGGCGTTCTCCATCCGTTTGGCGGTGTCGACCCAGCCGCCGTTTGTGGCCCCGTTGAGGGACGCAATGACGGGGATGTCAACGGCATTGGCGCTGGCTTCCAGATGGGCGAGGTAGCGCTCGGTAATGCCGCCTTCGTTGCTGGCCACGGTCGGGAAGAAGCTCAGCGATTCGGCGAACGAGTCCATGTACTCTAGCTCGATTTCGGCTTGCCGAGCCTCCTCGTGCCTCACCTGTTCCTCGAATAGGGAGTACATGACGATAGCTCCGACCCCGGCGTCGGCGAGGGCCCTGACCCCGTCGACTTTCTGCTGGATGGGGCCGGCGGAGGCAACTAATGGCGACCTCAGGGTTAGCCCCATGTACTTGGTGTGAAGATCACTCACGACACGTCATTCCTTCGTGGCTGTCAGGCGCGGTTGGATGAAGCGGCGAACTCGGACATACGGGCATCGACGGCGAAGTCCTCGGCGGTGCGGGATGCCATTTCGGCATACTCGGCGTAGCGACGCTCTACCTGGCGCTGGCCCAGGTCCAGCATACGTTCGGCCTCTTCCGGATGGGCCTTCTGGAGCATCCGGTAACGCAGCTCGAGCTTGGTGTACTCCCGCCACGTCTCGTCGGGTTTGGGGGAGTCGAGCAGGAATGGGTTGCGTCCTTCGTCGGCTAGCACCGGGTTGTAACGCATCAGCGGCCAGTGTCCACAGTGGACCGCCTTGTACTGCTGGTCCAGGCCGTTGCGCAGGTCGTAGCCGTGGGCGATGCAGTGGCTGTAGGCGATGATGAGGCTCGGACCAGGGTAGGCCTCGGCCTCGCGGAAGGCCCGCAGGGTTTGCTGCGGATCGGCGCCCAGGGCCACGCGGGCGACGTACACCGACCCGTAGGCGATGGCTTGCAGGGCCATGTCTTTTTTGGCGGTGGGTTTGCCAGCCGAGGCGAATTTGGCAACTGCCCCTAGCGGGGTCGATTTCGATGCCTGACCACCGGTGTTGGAGTACACCTCGGTGTCGAGGACCAGGACGTTGACGTCGCGGCCGGAGGCAAGCACGTGGTCGACGCCACCGGAACCGATGTCGTAAGCCCATCCGTCACCGCCGATAATCCACACCGACCGGCGCAGTAAGTGGTCGGCGACGCTCATGAGGTCGCGCACTGCCGGGGTTTGTTCCATGTCGGCGAGCTTGGCTTGGAGCTCCTTGACGCGGTGCTGCTGGCTCTGGAGGTCGTGCTCGGTCAGCTGCGGGGCATGTAGCAGATCCTCGACGAACTCCGGGTCGAGTTGGCTGGACACCTCCTGGAGGCGGCGTCTGGCCAACTCGGTTTGGACGTTGGCGGCCATTCGCATGCCCAGGCCAAATTCGGCGTTGTCCTCGAATAGCGAGTTCGACCAAGCCGGGCCACGCCCTGATGCGTTCTTGCCCCACGGGGTCGTCGGCAAGTTACCGCCGTAGATGGAGGAGCAGCCAGTGGCGTTGGCAACCTCGGCGCGGTCACCGAAGAGCTGGGTGATGAGTTTGACGTAAGGTGTCTCGCCACATCCCGAGCAGGCTCCGGAGAACTCGAAGAGGGGCTCCAGGAACTGGGTGCCTCGTACGGTGGCGAAGTCGACACGGGAGCGATCATTAACCGGGATTGTCTCGAAGAACTTCACGTTCTCGCGCTGGACGGTCTTGTCGAGGTGCTCTTCAAGGTTGATGGCCTTGCGGTCGGGTTCTCCGACTGGGTGGGCCGGGCAGGCCTCGACGCACAGTCCGCAGCCGGTGCACTGGTCGGGGACGACCTGCAGGGTGTAGCAGGACTCCGGCAGACCGGCGGCATTGAGTTCTGCGGACTGGAAGGATTCCGGGGCACCCTCGAGCTGAGACTGCGGGTAGTACTTGGAGCGGATGACGCCGTGTGGGCAGACGAAGGCGCAGTTGCCGCACTGGATGCAGGCGTTGGGCTCCCAGGTGGCGATGACGTCCGATAGCGTCCGCTGCTCATATTTGGTGGTGCCGGCAGGGTAGGTGCCGTCATCGGGCAGGGCCGACACGGGCAGCAGGTCGCCGAATCCCTCGATCATTCGGGCGGTGACATTCTTGACGAACTTGGGGGAGTCCTCGCGCACAGCCGGGATGAGGCTGTGGTTGGCAGTCATCTGGTCGGGAACTTTGACCTGATGTAGGTGTTCCAGGGAGGCGTCGACGGCCGCATGATTCATCTCGACGATCTTCTGGGACTTTTTACCGTAGGTCTTTTGGATCGAATCCTTGATCTTCGCGATGGCCTCATCCTTGGGCAGCACGCCAGAGATCGCGAAGAAGCAGGTTTGCAGGATGGTGTTGGTGCGGTTACGCAGACCCACCTTGCGGGCTACGGACAGGGCGTCGATGGTCCACAGGTCGAGGTGCTTATCGAGGACCTGACGTTGCATGGTGTCGGGCAGCTTGTCCCACACCTCATCGGCTGAGTACGGAGAGTTGAGTAGAACGGTGGTTCCCTCGCGGGCCATTGTCAGCACATCCATCGACTCCAGGATCCCCCAGGCGTGGATACCGATGAATCCTGCCTGGCTGACCAGGTAGGGGGCCTCGATCGGTTTGGGTCCGAAACGCAGGTGGGAGGTCGTCTTGGATCCGGATTTCTTAGAGTCGTAGACGAAGTAGCCCTGGGCGTAGGTGTTGGGGTCCGATCCGAGGATCTTGATGGTGTTCTTGTTAGCACCGACGGTGCCGTCAGAACCCATGCCGTAGAACACTGCGCGGATCGTTGTGGGATCCTCGATGTCGAGGGGTTCCCATGGCAGGGATATGCCGGTGACGTCGTCGTCGATACCGATGGTGAAGCGGGGACGCGGACTCTCCAGCTCGAGCTCGGCGACGATCCCGGCCACCATACCGGGGGTGAATTCCTTTGACGAGATCCCGTAACGGCCGCCTGAGACAATCGGCATGGAATTTCGGGTGCCGCGGGAATGAGCCTCGGATAAGGCAGCCAGCACGTCGAGGAAGAGGGGCTCGCCGTTCGAGCCGGGCTCCTTGGTGCGGTCTAAGACGGCAACGGTACGAGCTGTCTCCGGGATGGCTTTGACGACCTCGGCGGTGGGGAAGGGACGGAATAGGTGCAACTCGACGAGACCGAGCTTGTGCCCGCGGGCGTTGAAGTGGTCGATGGTGTGCTCGATGGTGCGGGCGCCAGAGCCCATACAGACTATGACCTCGGTGGCTTCAGGATCACCGTGGTACTCAACGAGATGGTATTGGCGTCCGACGACCTGGGCGAACTCGTCCATGAGGGACTGGACGATGCTCGGCACTTTCTCGTAGTACTTGTTTGCGGCCTCACGAGCTTGGAAGTGGGTGTCGGGGTTCTGGGCGGTGCCGCGGATGAACGGGTGAGCCGGAGAGAGGGCGCGCTCCCGATGAGCGTGGACGAGGTCATCGGTGATGAAGTGTCGGATGTCGTCGTCCGAGAGCATCTCGAGCACGTTGAGTTCGTGGGAGGTGCGGAAACCTTCAAAGAAGTGCATGAAGGGCACGCGGGAGCGCATCGTCGCTGCTTGGCTGATGAGGGCCAGGTCGTGGCATTCCTGCACGGTCGAGGAGCACAACATGGCGAAGCCGGTCTGACGGCAGGCCATGACGTCCTGGTGATCGCCGAAGATGGATAGGCCCTGGGCGGCCAGCGAACGGGCGGCCACATGGAAGACCGTGCTGGTGAGCTCGCCAGCGATCTTGTACATATTCGGGATCATGAGCAGTAGGCCTTGGGAGGCCGTGAAGGTGGTGCTCAGGGCGCCACCCTGCAGAGCGCCGTGTATGGCCCCGGCAGCGCCACCTTCGGACTGCATCTCCATAACGGTGGGGATGTCTCCCCAGATGTTCTTGCGCCCGGCGGCAGACCACTCGTCGGCGGTTTCAGCCATCGGGGAGGACGGGGTGATCGGGTAGATCGAGCACAGTTCGTTGCAACGATAGGCGACCGAGGCGGCGGCGGTGTTGCCGTCGGCAATGGTGCGGACGCGGGAGTCGGAGCTATTTGCCATGGTCAGTCCTCCTTCTCAGTTCTCGGAGTCGACGGTGAACTTCAGTGAAGCTGACCGTTGTGGATTAGGTTCAGGACGCACCGCCCAGCCGGGTGTGGGGTTGCCGGATCCCTGTACGGTGGCCGGGTCCGTGCCTTCGGGGATCATCTCAATAGCATGAACTGGGCACTGGTCGAAGCAGGTGGCGCATCCGGTGCATTTGTCGTAGTTGAATTCGTAGCGGTGGCCCTTGCCGAGCTTGATAATGGCATCCTCAGGGCAGGAACCGTAGCAGCCGTCACATTCGAAGCAGTTACCGCAGGATAGGCATCGTCCGGCTTCGAAGTGGGCCTGATCGTCGGTGAGTCCACCGACGACCTCGTCGAATCCGACGCGCTGGGTCGGGTCGAGTTCGGGCTGGTGACGACGCAGGTGATCGCCGAAGTACCACAGGTTGAGGTCGTTGAAGCCCACCGTGGTGTTCTTGGCGGTCGGGTAACCGGACTCGCGGTTCAGCCACAGGTCGATCTGACGGGCGGCGCGTTTGCCGTGGCCAACGCCGATCGTCACGGTGCGCTCGGAGGGGACGGTGTCGCCGCCGGCGAAGATACCGGGGACGTCGGTCATGAGGGTTGAGGGGTTGACGTCGACGACGTCGTTGCGGAACCTCATACCGGGCATCTTGTGTAGGAAGCTGGTGTCGGCGTCCTGGCCGACGGCAAGGATGACGGTGTCGGCTTCGAGTTTCTCGTAGCGTCCGGTGCCGTGCGGCTTGCCGTCCTCGTCGAGTTCCATGACCTCGACGGTGAGGTCGTCGCCGACGTCAGTGATGGTGCGCAGCCAGTTCATCTGGACGCCCTCGCGCTCGGCTTCTTCGCGCTCTTCGGCGTGGGCGGGCATCTGCTCTGCGGTGCGTCGGTAGACGACGATGGACTCCTCGGCGCCGAGGCGCTTGGCGACGCGCGCGGCATCCATGGCGGTGTTGCCGCCGCCGTAAACAGCTACGCGGCGTCCAATGAGTGGCTTCTCGCCGGCGGCGACGTTGTGCAAAAAGCTCACGGCGTCGACCATTCGGGAGGCATCAACGGTCGGGATGTCGACGCGTTTGGATAGATGGGCGCCGATGGCCACGAAGACGGCGTCGAAACGCCCCTTGGCCTTTTCTTCCATGAGGTCGTTGACGGGATGGTTGAGGACGATCTTGATGCCGAGGTCGGTGAGACGTGCTACTTCGGCGTCGAGGATTTCGCGCGGTAGACGGTATTCGGGGATGCCGTAGCGCATCATGCCGCCGACTTTGTCGCCCGCGTCGTGGATCTCGACGTCGTGGCCAAGCATTGCGAGGTGGTAGGCGGCAGACAGGCCGGCCGGGCCAGCGCCAATGACGAGGACGCGGTGCCCGGAGGGCTCCGTGGGCCTGGTGAACGTCCAGCCCTTTTCAATGGCAAGGTCACCGAGGTAGCGCTCCACGGAGTGAATGGACACGGCACCATCGAGGTCGGCGCGGTTACAGGCCACTTCGCAGGGGTGGTAGCAGACACGACCGTGGATGGCAGGGAAGGGGTTGTCGGCGGTCAGTTGACGCCATGCCTTCTCTTCTTCGTGGGCCTTGATGAGGCGCAGCCACTCCTGAATGTTTTCGCCGGCTGGGCAGCCAGCATTACAGGGAGGAAGCATGTCGAGGTATACGGGTCTGCGGGTACGGGTGGGAGTGACGCGGCCGGTCGTGCGGGCTAGGTCAGGACGTGCAGTGATGTCCTGGTTTTCCCTGATGACGTACCCGTTTGGGTCGGTGGTGTCACTCGTCATAGTCTCGGCGCTCATACCTGGCTCTTCCTGTTGGAAATGCGGCATTTCAGATTGCGAATGTGGGGTTCGCAAACGAACCTACAGCCGATGTTAGACCACATGTGAAAGGGCGTGCAGGTCAGGGTATAGGAGATGAAATTTGGTGCAGGAAGGTTTGCCTAAACCGCATCCGAGATTTTGGAATTACGAACCATTTTATTATCGAAATATGGTGAGGTGTGAGGACTCGCAGCGGTGTGTGCCCTCGATGTCAAACTCGGTGGTTTCCTGGCCGATGGTGCAAGACTGGAACCATGATCGTTGCCTTCAGTCTTGTTCCCAGTGGTGGCCGAGCTTCACGGGAGGACGGTGGCGTTGCCGACGCCGTTGCTGCTGCTGTCAGAGTGGTTCGCGATTCTGGGCTGCCCAACCACACTTCGTCGATGTTCACTGAAATCGAGGGCTCGTGGGATGAGGTCATGGATATCGTTAAGCGGGCTACCGAAGCGGTTGCGCAGTATGGCACTCGGGTGTCGCTTGTACTCAAAGCCGATATTCGTCCCGGGCGTACCGGTGAGATGACGGCCAAACTGGAGCGACTCCAGGGGGAGCTGGATAAGCAGCACAACTGACCGCGGGTGAACCGGCGTTAATCATCTGTCGATGAGCAGGGTGTCGTAGGTATTGCGGATGTGCGCCTCGGTGACCTTGGCTGCTCGCTCGGAGTCGCCATTCTCGATCGCGGCAAGCATTTCTTGATGATCGCAGACGAGATCGTCACGCCATTGTTCCCACCCAATAAGGGAATGCTCCGCTTCCAAGATAGGTAGGTGCACCGCCTCGCGAATGGCCACCGTCAGGTCCCTCATGAGGCGGTTGTCTCCGGCTTCGGCTAAGGCGACGTGGAAGGCAGTGTCGAGGGCGTTGAAGGAGTCAGGTTGCATAGCGTCGTGCATTTGAACGAGGAGGTCTGTCGCCCGAGTTAAGGGCACAGGGGCGCGCACATTTGCCGCTGCAGCACAGGCAGCTTTTTCAAGCGCTATACGGGTTTCAGTGAGATCAGCGAACGAAACAACGTCGAGGGCTAATTGCAGTCGCAGTATGCGTCTCATGGCGTCTGAGGGGCGGGCGTCGACGCGGGTTCCATTGCTGCGTCCGGTGCCTGAGGACAGGATCCCCTGGGCCTCTAAAGCCCGAATGGCTTCTCGAACCGCTCCCCGACTGACGCTTAGAGAAGCTGCGAGCTCTCGCTCTGGGGGAAGACGAGAACCGTTGACCCACCGTCCGGCGAGGATTTCGTCGTCAATGTGGCGCATGACAACCGAGAACCCCCCCCGATTTCGAGGCGGTGCTCGAATGGGTCACTGATGCCTGATGTCCAGCGTGTGGGTCTGGTCGACTGGAGCCGGCGTCGCGGGTCTGTGTCATGGCTGGGATCCTCGTCGGTGAGTTGATTCGTAGGCGCCAATAGTTCATCTTATGTCCACCTCATGAGCTTCCCGGGGCGATGTGGTGTGATCTCGGCGATTCTCACAGTGGCTTGGTGCGGTATGTGAGGTACGCCTGAGTCGAGATGTGCGCAGTCCGGTGCTGGACGTCGCCGCGCACGCCCACAACATATTTAAAGTCATTGACAGCGTAGGCAAACCTTAAATGCTGCACAAATGATTGTTAAGCTAACTACGAATTGAACGGAAGTGCTTGACGTCCATCGAAAACGGTCCTACCGTCATATTGGTCGGACCAAATCGGTCCGACCTTGCCAGCGGTTAGCCGACCGTAGGCAGTGGTTGAACAACGGAGTTCTTCGATGGTTCTTCTCCAGACCTTCACCCCATCGGCCAACCCTCTAGGGTCGCAATGGCTGTCGGCCCTCTTGGCGGTCCTGCCGGTGCTGGCCATGCTCATTACCCTTGGTGCGCTGCGTTGGAAGGCGCACCTGGCTGGCCTCTTCTCATGGGGTGTCGCCCTCATTGTGGCGATCACCGCCTTCCGTATGCCGATCGGAATGGCGTTTTCCTCAAGCGTCCAAGGTTTCCTCTACGGCCTCTTCCCGATTTCATGGATCCTGCTGGGCGCCATCTGGATGTATCAGGTGACGGTCATTTCTGGTCGCTTCGACGACCTGCGCCGCACCTTCTTCCTCATCAGCGACGACCCGCGTGTGCTGGGCATCCTCATCGCCTTCTGCTTCGGTGGTCTACTAGAAGCCCTGGCCGGGTTCGGTGCCCCCGTCGCCATCGCCGCTGCGATGCTCATCGCTATCGGATTCGGCAAGCTCCGTGGTGCCATCACTGCCTTGGTCGCTAATACCGTCCCGGTGGCGTTCGGAGCCGTCGGTCTGCCGGTTCTCATGGCCGCCAAGACCGGTGGCTTGGACGTCGCGATGGTGGCCCCGGTCACCGCCCGCGTCTGCGCCGTGCTCTGCCTCGTCGTCCCCTTCCTCATGCTGGCGATCATGGACGGCCGTAAGGGTGTTCGCGAATGCTGGCCCTTTGGCCTGTTCGTCGGCGTCGTCTTCGGTGTGACGAAGGTCATCGTCGGCGGCACCCCGGTCTACAACCTCACTGAGATTTTCGCCGCCGTCGTCACCGTCACCCTCTCCCTGCTTTTCCTTAAAGTCTGGAAACCCAAGGGCGGCCGCGAGGCCGCCGAGCGCATCGGCATCCCAATCGATCCGACCGTCGAGATCGAGTCGGTCGAGGCTCAGGAGGTCGACACCTCTGACCTCACTGGCAGCCGTATCTTTATGGCCCTCGTTCCCTACATCCTCGTCATCGTGGTCTTCGGTATCGCCGCTATCCCTGCTGTCAAGGACAGTTTCAAAGCCGCCGACGTGAAGATGGCCTGGCCTGGCCTATCCGGACTCATGACCGCCGGTGGCGAGGCCGCCGCCCACCAGACATACACCTGGCAATGGCTGTCCCAGCCGGGCTTCTTGCTTGCCATCGTCGCAATTCTCGTGGGCTTCATCTACCGGGTGCCCCTCGCCGACGTCACTAAAGAGCTATGGATCAACGCCAAGAAGATGAAGTTTTCGATGCTGACCATCGGTTTGGTCGTCGCTTTGGCCTATGTGATGGGTGACTCCGGCCAGACCCTTGCTCTTGGCATGTTCATCGCTGGGGCAGGAGCGGTCTACCCGTTCCTCGCCCCGATCCTCGGTTGGATCGGCACGTACGTCACCGGATCCGATACCTCCGCCAACATCCTGTTCTCTGGCTTACAGAGCAGTGTGGGACAACAGGTCGGTGCTGGGTCATATCTTGGTATGGAAAGCATGCGGCATTTGCTGGTTGGTGCGGGCGCATCCGGCGGTGTCGTCGGCAAGATGATCTCCCCGCAGTCGCTGACCATCGCGGCCACCGCGATAGGTCTAGCCGGCGGCGAGTCGGTCATCCTGCGCAAGGTTTTTAAATTCTCGATCATCCTCCTCGTCCTGATGTGCATCATCGTCGGCCTCATGTCGACCCCGGTGCTCGGATGGATGGTCCCCTGAATCTGCTGACGGTTGACACCGCCTGGCATCCGTTCATTATCAATGGAGGTCACCATGACAACCACTACAAGCCCTGGCGCCAGGGCTACCTTGCCCGGCTTGCCGGGGGCGGGTATGACCGTCGGGCTGTTCATTACGTGCATCAATGACGTGATGTTCCCTCAAACGGGCGTGGCCGTCACCACCCTGTTGGAGCGCCTCGGCTGCAAAGTTGAGTTCCCACGGGAACAGACCTGTTGCGCCCAGATGACGACCAACACCGGATACTTCGACGAGGGTATTCCGACCGTCCGTCAGTATGTGCGAGCCTTCGGAGACTACGACTATATCGTCGCACCCTCGGGGTCCTGTGTCGCCGCCGTCCGTGATCAGCACCCGATGCTTGCCGAGTATGCCGGAGATTCTGGTCTGGCCAAGGAGGTCGAGCACACCAGTCAATGCACCTACGATCTACCCGAGTTCCTCGTCGACATTCTCGGGGTCACTGACGTCGGCGCATATTTCCCGCATCGGGTGACGTATCACCCGTCCTGCCACGGCAAGCGGCTGCTGAACCTTGGTGATCGTCCCTACGAGCTGCTGCGTCACGTCAAAGGCATGACCCTGGTCGACCTTCCGATGGCCGAGCAGTGCTGCGGGTTCGGTGGCACCTTCTGCATCAAAAACCCCGATATGAGCGCGGCCATGGCTAACGACAAGGCTCGCCACGTCCGCGAGACTGAGGCTGAGTACGTCGTCGCCGGCGATAACTCCTGCCTCATGAATATCGGTGGTGTGCTGTCGCGCCAGAACTCGGGCGTTAAGCCGATTCACATCGCCGAAATCCTCGCCAACACTGAGGAGGACTGACCCATGAGTACCGAACTGCGTCGCGTCACGTACGGAAACCACGGCGTCGCCCGGTTGACCCCAGCCCCCGACAGGCCCGGCACGTACATGGGCATGCCGAAGTTTTCGAAGGCCGTCAAGGGCGAGTTGAACTTGTCGGTGCAGCGCAAGAACATGCGTAATGCCACCATGACGATTCGCAACAAGCGCGCCATGCGTGTCTCCGAATCCCCGGATTGGCAGGATCTGCGTGATGCTGCCGAGTCCATCAAGAATCGCGTCGGCCGCCACCTCGACCATTACCTCGTTGAGGCGGAGAAGAACCTGACTGCGAATGGCGTTCACGTCCACTGGGCCCGGGACGGCGAGGAGGCCAACCGCATCGTCGCCCAGATCGCCAAGGATAAGGGGGTTGACGAGGTCGTCAAGATCAAGTCGATCACCAGTCAGGAAACTGACCTCAACGAGTACCTCGAAGAGCAAGGCATCGCGGCGTGGGAGACGGACCTAGCCGAACTCATCGTGCAGCTGGGCCACGACCGTCCGTCCCACATTGTCGTGCCGGCTATCCACCGTAACCGTGCCGAGGTCCGCGAGATCTTCCTACATGAGATGAAGAATTATGGCCGTCCGGCCCCCGAGGACATCTCGGAGAACCCGCCGGAGCTAACCAACGCGGCTCGTCTGCACTTGCGCGAGAAGTTCCTGCGCGCCGAAATGGCCGTCTCGGGTGGCAATTTCGTGCTCGCCGATACTGGGTCCTTAGTGATCGTTGAGTCTGAGGGCAATGGCCGTATGTGCCTGACTCTGCCGGACACCCTGGTGTCGATTGTCGGCATCGAGAAGGTGCTGCCGAGTTTCGACGACCTTGAGGTTTTCCTCAAGCTGTTGCCGCGTTCGGCCACCGGGGAACGGATGAACCCGTACAACTCGGTGTGGAGTGGTGTGACCGACGGTGACGGGCCGCAGGAACAGCACGTCATTTTCCTTGATAACGGTCGTACCGACGTGCTTGCCGACACCCTTGGCCGCGAGGTGTTGCGGTGCATTCGGTGCGCTTCGTGTATCAACATCTGCCCGGTTTACGAGCGGGCGGGCGGTCACGCTTACGGCTCGGTGTACCCGGGGCCGATCGGTGCTGTGCTCAATCCGCAGTTGCGGGGCGTGGAGCATCCCGTCGATCGTGGTCTGCCGTATGCGTGTTCGCTGTGCGGTGCGTGTAATGAGGTATGCCCGGTGAAGATCCCCTTCACCGATATCCTCCTCAAGCTGCGTAATAAGGTGGTCAAGTCCGAGAAAGCCGACCGTATACCGCAGGACTACGAGGTGGCCGGCGAGATGGGTCTCATGAAGACGGCCTCGTGGGCGTTCAGTGATCACAAACATTTCGAGGCGATCCAGGTTGGCTCGCGTGGCGTGGGACGTGTCCTGCGCGGCAAGAAGATGGGGCCGGTTCCGGTGCCGGTGGCCGAGCGGTGGCTTAAATATCGCGACGTTGACGCACCCCCGGCTGACACTTTCCGCACCTGGTGGAAGAAGAACAGGGAGGCTCAGCGATGACCACAATTAGCACTGATCCGGTGGCGCGTACCGAGATCCTCGCCCGGATTCGTCCCGCCAGCACTGACATCACCAATTCTGACCCGGTCGCAGATGTGCCGATCGAGTGGGAGTACGGCACTGGCATCGACATGGACGACGTGGTTGGCACCTTTGTCGAAAAGGTCATCGACTACAAGGCGACCGTCGTGCGGGTCAAGGGGGCTGACGTTCCCCAGGCCGTCGTTGAGGGGCTGAGGTCTACCGGTGCTGAGCACAGCGCCGTCGTTCCGGTCGGTTTGGACAAGTCCTGGGTGGAGGCGATCAAGACTGCCGGGTTTGACGCCCGCCTCGATGATCCGCAGCTATCGAAGAAGGAGCTCAATGACACCGATGCTGTCGTCACCGGCGCTGCGTGTGGTATCGCTGACACGGGCAGCATCGTGTTGACCCACGTGGAGGACCAGGGGCGTAGGGCTATCACCCTTGTCCCGGATCGCCACGTCTGCGTCGTCAAGGCTAGCCAGGTGGTTTCCGACGTCCCGGAGGCCATCCAGATCGTCAAACCGGCGGTGCATGAGGGACACCCGTTGACCTTCATTTCCGGTGGTTCGGCCACCTCTGACATTGAGTTGTCCCGGGTTGACGGAGTGCATGGGCCTCGTCGGCTTTATGTCATCGTCGTCGACGACCGGTGAAACACGACCAGAACTAGTGCCCCGGTTGAGGGACCGGGGCACTGCTGTGCCTGAGGGTGTAAGGAAGATGCGCCGTTCAATGCAGCCGGGTCTGTTTGGCTGCTTTCGTGACGGTTCCAGTACGATCAGCGACGATGATCATTGACGATGTGACGTTTTCCTACCGGCGTCACCACGAGGTCCTGCACGGTGTGACCGTCGAGCTTGCTCCCGGCAGGACAGTCTTGCTGGGCCCTAACGGGGCAGGTAAGTCCACTCTGTTCTCTCTGTGCTCGGGATCCAGGGCGCCCACCTCGGGGAGGATCGGTCTGGCCGGGATGGCTGAGGCGTCGTCGCGGACGTTGCGCCGGCGAGTAGGGCTGATGAGGCAGAACGTTCTCCCCATACCAGGGTTCACCGTGCGTGAGCAAATCATCTATTGCGGGTGGCTCATGGGAATGAGTACTCGTGAGGCCACCGTGCGGGCAGATGATGTCATTGCAGCGGTCAATCTGACCGAAAAAGCCGACGATCGCACATCCAGACTCTCGGGCGGGCAACTGCGTAGGGTTGGCCTGGCCCAGGTACTCGTCGGGGAGCCGGAAGTGCTACTGCTCGACGAGCCCATGGCCGGGCTGGATCCTGCACAAAGGGTGCGTTTTCGCGCTGTCCTCGAGCATGTTCCTGATGATCGCGTCATCGTGGTGTCCACTCACCAGGTTGACGACCTCACTGACAGCTATGACAGGGTGATTGTACTGTCATGTGGCCGGGTCGTCTTCGACGGAACCCCTAAGGAGTTCGTGGATCTGGCGCCAGAGTGTTCGCAGCGTCGTGCTGAAATGGCCTACCTCGGTCTGGTGGCCGACAAATGAGGCTCACAACGCGGCTGCGAACTGCGCCCGGTGTCTGGTTGGCGCCCCTGATGGTCGTGGCCTTCATCATGGTTGTCAATGACACCGCCGGTGAGCCGTATTGGTTAGCTCAGGTGGCCGGGGACGCGGGGAGAACCATGGTCGTCAACGCGTTGTGTGCCTTGGCTGGAGCCCTGGAAGGTCATCGACTCAGAACCGTTGCTCTGAGGTCGAACCGAGTCAGGTCATGGTGGCGTGTCCTGCTCGGCCCGATAGTGACCTCGGCCGCAATGACCACTGTGCTCTCCGTCGTCTTCATGGCCAGACACGGATTCGCCCCGCACACGCTGGGGTGGTCCATCCTCGGTGTGACCGTGCTGTCGACTTGGGCATGGACCGTGGCCGGTATCGCGCTGGGATTGTGGTTGCACGTGGCCGTGGCGGCTCCCATCGCCCTGGCAACACCCTTGGTGTGGGTGACTTTCCCGCCTGGGATGTCGATCTACTGGCTCCGGCATCTCACGGGTTCCTGGATTGGGTGTTGTACGATCACCCAGACACTGAATCCCCTCGTCATCACGGGAACGCTGCGTGTTGAGCTCGGTCTGCTGGTGGCGGCCGTCGTTGTAGTGTCGGCGCGAGCAGCCCAGCATGGGCGCAGATTGTTGCTGAGCCTGGGCGGGTGCGTCCTTGTGATCGGATTCATCGCCGGTGCCGTCCAGGTTAGACATCTCGATGCATTCCCGACTATTGATCGGGAGCTGTCCGTCACATGTCGCACGGTGGAAGGTGCGGATGTGCAGTTGTGCCTGTTGCCCGAGCATGAGGCGGAGAGGTCTTTGATGGCTTCGTCGTTCAAGCGGGTGTTCCCGATCTGGAAACGTGCCGGGATCGGTCTGCCGAGTATTTACTCCGAGCAGGCCCTGCCGGGGCACAAGGATGCTGTCGAGATCAGTGTGTCCCCTGACATGCCGGATGCGGCTTTCGCTATTGCGCGTCTCGCTACAGCCACCGGACACTGTTTCTGCCCGCCGGCGAGCACAAGTCCCACCGAGGTTATCCAGTATGAGGGACGGATCGACGCGTGGCTACGGGAGGTGGCGCGCGCAAGCGGCATGGAGGTTGTCGGTGCAGGGGTGGATGCCGAGGACGTCACATGGGCCGAACGGCTGCGCACCAAGGATCCCACCACTCAGGCGGTTGTTGTGACGAGGATGCAGAAATACCTCAGGGACTGCTACCGATGAGGTACTGGATGCGCAGCAGGCTGGCGTGGTTACAGTTGGCCCTCGCGTGCGTCTTTGCTGCCGTGTGCGCTCGGACTGATCCCGACGAAGTGGCAGTGCCAGCTATCTTCGGGAGCTTCGGGGCCGTGGTTGTCTTCAGTAATCTGTTCGGTCTAGTCTTGACCATCCTCTACGCCGTCGGTTTGTCACGGGCAGATCTGAGTGTCGAGGATCGATCACCCCGACAGACGGGAATCCTCGACGCTGCCCTTGGGCTGGCCCTGTCCGGGATTATGGTGCTGGGACTGTTCGGTGGGCCAGCGAACGCCCAGGTCATTCGCGACGTTCCGATACTCCTCGCCATGACGATGATCGCGGCGCGATGGATGCCTCGAAACGTGTCGGCCCTGCCCGCAATTGCCTATTTCTTCGTGGGTCTCTTGGCCGGTCGTCAGCGTAACGAGCGGGAGGGCTGGTGGAACTGGCCGGTCGCCGACGCTGCCGGGCCGGTCAGCGTGGGATGGATTATTGCGACCACCGTCTGTGGTGTGCTGGCGTTGAGCCTTCCGGTTCGGACGGTTCGCCGACGCTGCGAGGCCGATCTGGGCTGAGGGGAAGCAGAGCCTTTATCGACATCACCCAACGTGCCAGACTCGGTCGCATCGTGCCATGACGAGGGGGTCGTGGGTGATGACCACTTTCGCGGTCCCACTGGTGGTCGCCCACAGGTCGCTCATGAGAGCCTCGGAGGTCTCGACGTCTAGGTGCTCGCTGGGCTCGTCGAGGATGAGCAGATCGTGAGTTGCAGGATCGGCTGGAGTGCCATGGTTGACGAGCACCCGCGCCAAGGCCAGGCGTTGGGCCTCACCGCCTGACAGGGAGCTGCCGTCCTCGGTGACCACTCGTCGCGGCGGAATTGCTAGGCCAGCGCGAGACAGCGCTGTGAGAACCTCGTCCTCGGTGGCCTCTTTGCAGCCGATGCGTACATTTTCGCTGATTGACGTTGCGAACACATGGGCATTCTGGGCCAAGTAACGCACCCGCCCTGTCGTCGTCACTGTCCCGGTCAACGGTGGGATGAGCCCCATGATGGTCGCCGCGAGGGTCGTCTTTCCAATTCCTGACCTGCCGACGATGGCCACTGATTCCCCAGCCACCACGTGCAAGTTGACGTTTGAGAGCACGGGCTGGTTTCCCGGCCAACCAACCGTAAGCCCCTCGATCACCAAGGAGGGTTTTTCCTCGGAAGCAGCCGCGGTGGGGGAGTCGCCCACCCCGACCTGAGGCGCGTCGAGCACCTCGACTACCCGCTGCAGGGCCGCCTTGGCACGGGTATGAGTCTGGGCGGCCCCCGTGAACGCTCCGAACACCTCGTGGAGGGCCAGTGGGGTCAGCACCAGCACAGCCAGGATTCGCCCACCGATACGCCCGTCGGCAACCGCATTGCCACCGATCCATAGGGCCGAGACGACTGCTAACCCGGCCGCCAGGATCTGACCTGCGGTGCCGAGACCTCGTCCCCATGCCGCTCGTTGCTCGGCGGTGCGCAACCGGGAATCGACCTCCAACACATCGGCCAGGATCGCGTCCTGGGCTCCGTAAGCCACCAGATCAGGGGCGCAATGGGCCAACTCGCGAGTGCGGTCGGCCAACTGACCACGCAGCGGCACCAAGGAGGAGTCGGCAGCCCGGGACAGGCGTTGAGTGATCGCCGGCATGACGACGGCCGCCAGTAGGGCCGACAGTAGTAGGACCGCAGCCGAAGTCAATGAGAACCGGGCTAGCAGGACCGTCGTGCCAATGATGACGAGGCTTGACGCGCACGCCGGAACGATCACCCGCACGACCATGTCCAACACCGCGTCGACGTCGGCAGTAACCCGTACCAGCAGGTCACCCCGGCGACGTCCCAGCAGGGTGGTACGTGACAGCCGGTCGTAGACCCGCATCCGCAATGCCCCCTGCATCCGCAGAGCCAGGTCGTGGCCTACCAGACGTTCGGCGTAGCGGAAGACACCGCGGGAGATGCCGAAGAATCGCACCCCGACGGCTGCGGCCTCCAGGTAGAGCACCGGTGGCATCTCTGCGGCCCGAGACAGCAACCACGCTGACACACCCATGAGGGCCACGGACGCTCCGGATGCACATGCGGCGAGCAGGGTCGACAGGACGAGTAGCCAGCGACCTCGCGGGACATCCCGCAACAGAGTCTTGAGCAACTGGGTGGTTCGCGCGTTCATGCCAGCACCTCCAGGTCGACGACCACGTCAGCTGCCGCGATGATGTTGCGACGATGGGACACGACGAGCACCGATGCTCCCGAGGCACGTACCGCCTCCAACACGGTCGCCTCGGTGTCGGCGTCAAGACCTGCCGTCGGCTCGTCAAGGACCAGCAGACCGGCCTCGGCCTGCTCCACCCGCACCAGAGCGCGGGCCAAGGCCACACGACGACGTTCCCCGGCGGACAGACCTTCGGCGTCGTCGTCGATACGCTTATTCAACGGGATTGCCGCGGCTCCGCAGCGATCCAGGGCGTCGCGCAACATGGCCTCGGGCGCATCCGAGCACCCTAAACGGATGTTCTCGGCCACCGTACCGGCCATCATCGCTGGCACCTGGGGCACGTAGGCCAGCTGACGTCGCCACGACTGCCATACCGATTCGTCGGCCCCTATGAGTTCGCGATCGCCGACGAGGATAGACCCGGAATCGGGGTCGATGAATCCGAGCAGACACGACAGGGCGGTCGTCTTGCCACCACCGGAGTGCCCGACGAGGGCGACGACACTCCCGGGCTCGATGCGCAGAGACAACCCGTCAGGGGCGGCACGATCCGTCCCTTCATACGTGTGCGTCAACCCGCTGATGACCACCGGGACCTCGCGAGGTGAGGCGATCTCGACGTCGCTCTTGGGTGCCGTCGGCCGCCCGGACTCAATAAGCCCGAAGGACACCTCTGCGGCGGCCATTCCGTCAGCGGCATCGTGGAAGAGCACCCCCACCTGCCGCACCGGCAGGAAAACTTCAGGGGCGAGGATGAGGATGAACAGGGAGGTGCGCAGGTCCATTCCGCCGGCGGCAACTCGGAAACCGACGGTAACGGCCACCAGGGCCACCGAGAGGGTCGCCAGCAGCTCAAGTATGAAAGAGGACAGGAAACTGATGCGCAGGGTGCGCATTGTTTCGGAGCGGTTGGCCGCCTCGGTGCGGCGCAGCCCCTCGAGTTGGGCGCGGGCTCGCCCGAAGACCTGCAGGGTCGGCAGCCCAGCGACCAGATCAGCGAAGTGGTTGGCCAGTCGGGTGGCTACCTTGAACCGTTTTGCTACGGCCGCCTCGGTCCGCCAGCCAATGAGGGCCATGAAAACGGGGATGAGCGGGATCGTCACGACGACGATGACGAGGCTGGTGAGGTCGTTTAGGCCGATAGCGGTGGCTAGCACTGCTGGCACGATGACGGCCAGCACAAGCTGGGGAAGGTATTTCGAGTAGTAGCCGTCGAGGGCGTCCAGACCTGTTGTCATCAGGCTGATGAGGGTTCCCGACGGCATTGTTGCGTCAGTGGGACGCGACAACCTGGCTTGCAGGATGTCGCGCCGCAATTGCGACTTGACTGACGCTGAAGCTCGATGAGCCAGGGATTCTTGCAGCCAGGCGAGGCAAGCTCGACCACAGAACACCGCCGCAAGCAGCCCGCACCACATCGCCACGCCGTCGAGATGATGGGCGGCGAAGACCGACGAGACACCACGGGACAGCAACCAGGCCTGTGCGAGGATGAGCAAAGCCGTAGCCACGCCCACCACGCACAGACCTGCGAGAAAGGGAAGAGTGGCCCGCGCCCGGCGAACCAGGCGCGGATCCAGCGGAGCTGCCACGGATTAGGCAGCCACCGCGGTGTCCGGGATGGCCTCCCGAGTGAGGCGCTTGCGGAACACCCAGTAACTCCAGACCTGGTAGGCGAGCACAATCGGCACGAAGACGCAGGCGCTGATCGTCATGATCTTCAGTGTCCGGCCGGTTGCGGAGGCGATCCACATGTCGAATGCGATACCCGACGGGCGGTACCCGAGGTTGCCGTACATGGCGAACATGCAGGCAACGATCATGAGGGCGATACCCAGAGCGGTGCACAGGAAAGCCAGCCCCTCGCGGCCCTTGGCGACGACCGCCGAACCAGCGGCCAGCAGCACGACGACGAGCAGGCAGATGATCCAGGTGAGCACCTGACGTCCGTCTCGGGTGACGTACATGATGTTGAACATCAAGGCCCACACCAGAGCGACGATGGTGGCGATCCAGCCCAGCTTGGCCGAGGTTTTGCGAGCGCGGTCGTGCATGTCACCCATCGTTTTGAGCGCGACGAAGTTAGCTCCGTGAGCGCAGAAGAGCACCACGAACAGAATGCCGCCGATGAGGGCGAACGGGGTGAACAAGCCCCAGAAGGAGGTCGTCACTAACGGCGCAGTGCCGCCGTCTGGGGTCGAGTGCGGGCCGACGGCCAGGCCGCGGACGAAGTTCGCGAAGCCGACGCCGAGCACCAAGGTGGGCAGGAAGGAACCAATAGTGGCCATCCAGTCGAAAGCGTTGCGCCACGAGGAGGACGGGTTCTTCGAACGATATTCGAAGGCAACGCCACGGACGATGAGACCGAGCAACACCAGTAGTAGTGGCAGGTACAGACCGGAGAACATCGTCGCGTACCAGCCGGGGAAGGCGGCGAAGGTGGCGCCACCGGCGGTCAGCAACCACACCTCGTTGCCGTCCCAGGTCGGTCCGATGGTGTTGACCATGAGACGACGATCCTTGTCGTCACGTCCCAGGAAGGGCAGCAGCATGGCGACGCCGAAGTCGAATCCTTCGAGGAAGAAGAATCCGACCCACAGAACGGTGATGAGGACGAACCAGACGATCGTCAGGGGCGAGTGGGCAGTAGTTTCAAGAACGGGAAGCATTTCGTTACCTCCTCAGTATGCGAAGGACAACGGAGTGTCCTCGCCCTCGGTAACAGGTTGATCACGGGTGGAGAGCTCAGGCAGCCCCTCCTTGAGGGCCTTCCAGAACAGCCCCACCTCGACGACCGCCAGAATTCCGTAGACGACGGTGTAGGCGATGGTCGAGAAAAGCACGCTGCCGGCCGAAACGTTGGGTGAGACGGCTGCCGTAGTTGGCAGCACACCCGCGACGATCCAAGGCTGGCGTCCCATCTCCGTGAATATCCAACCGAAGGAAATGGCGAACAGTGGCAGCAGGGGTAGGGCGATCATGAAGAGGGTCAGCCACCCGTGCGGCTTCGGGTTGCGGCCTCCGCGCATTGCGATGAGCATGACGAGGCCGATAAGGCCACCGATCATGCCGAGGGTGATCATGATGCGGAAGGTCCAGTAGGACAACGGGACGTTCGGCTCGAGTTTGATGCCGTTGGCGTCGATCTTCTGACGCAGCACATTCTGGTAAGAGGCCTGCAGGGGGGTCTGCGAGCCATCCTTGCGATGGTAGGTGTACTCGTGGACCTGATAGCTCTTGAGCTCGTTGATGCCCTTGACCTGCGAGCCCCACTTGCCGTTACCGAGGAAGCCGAGCATGCCGGGTATCTTGAGAGCCCACACCTCCTCCGAGCCGTCCTTGTTGCCGATGGTCAGCACTGAGAAGTCCGAGGTGTTCTGGTAAGCCGCCTCGGCAGCAGCCATCTTCATGGGCTGTGCGTCGGTCATGACCTTGCCCTGGTAGTCGCCACTCAGCACAACGCCGACGCAAGCGACAATGAGCACCCATGCGCCGAACTTCGAGGCCCAGCGCCACGTGCGGACGCTCTCGACCTCTTCGGCGTCGGAGATCTGGGAGGTGGTGCGTCCCCTGGCGACTTTGGCCAAGTGCCAGAAGGCGATGGCGGCGATAAGGGCGCCAGCCACCGTGTAGGAAGATGAGATCTGGTGAACGAAAGTCGCCTTGAATACCGGATTGCTTAGCACGGCCCCGAAATCGGTCAGCTCGGCCCGGTGGGTGACTGGGTTGTAGCTGGCTCCGACAGGATTCTGCATCCAGGAGTTTGCCGCGAGGATGAATACTGCGGAGATCATGGTGCCAATGGCGGTCAGGTAGATGCACGCCAGGTGGACTCCCTTGGGGAGTTTCTCCCAGCCGAACACCCACAAGCCAACGAAGGTGGACTCCATGAAGAAGGCCACCAAGGCCTCAAGGGCCAGCGGAGCACCGAAGATGTCGCCAACGAATCGCGAGTATTCCGACCAGTTCATGCCGAACTGGAACTCCTGCACGATTCCGGTGACGACGCCGAGGGCGAAGTTGATGAGGAAGAGCTTGCCGTAGAACTTGGTCAGACGAAGATAACGGTCGTTGCGGGTCTTAAGCCACACTGTCTGCATCACCGCCACGAGCATCGATAGCGCGATCGTGATCGGGACGAAGAAGAAGTGGTAGACCGTCGTGATCCCGAATTGCCATCGGGCGATCAGTTGGGCATCCATGGCGGGTACCTTACTATCCGAGGTCACCGGTTTGGCCCGACTGAGTGGTGTTGCGCAAAAACAGACCAAAAGGCCAGGTGCGTGCCATGTTGCTGGTGACGTTCGCGCTGCATCCGCATGACCGCCGAGACCAGTTAATCGCACGTCCGTTCGCGCCTGTGAACCTCCGTTGACGTTTGGTTTAAAGACTCAGTGGAGATACCCGACCGGCGTAGCGGAGCCCCACGCCAGTAGCCGATGAGCGCCATGACGATGATGAAAGCCAGGGTGCCGAGTGTCAGCGCCTCGAAGGAGGCATACGAGACCCCCTGGGCTTTGGAGAAGTCGTGAGGCATTCCCACCAGGGCCTCCAGGGTGCCTGGGAAGATGCTTACCCATGACCCAAAGGCGACAAATGTCGTCGTCACTACGCACATGAGGATGAAAAACCAGTTCGGGCCGGCCCGGAAGGGCCGTTCGACGTCGGGCTCGCTAAGCCGCAGTTTGGCTGCTGCCGGGATGATGAGCAGGTAGCTGAACAGGTAGGTCGTTACTGCCACTCCGAGGACGACGTTAAACAGGTCAGCGCTAGAACCCGTCAACTCCATGGCGGCGAGCATGAAAAGAGTGGAGACGATCCCCGATAGCAGGTTGACGTGCACCGGCGTGCCCAGCCGGGGGTGGAACTTCCCGAAGAACCCACCGAAGAAGGAACCATCAGCAGCGGCCATGGCCTGCATTCGGTCGGACATGATCATCCACGCCGCGCCCTGACCGATATTCGCCAAAGTGAACATAACGAGGGCTAGCACCATCATCGGTTCGGCAGCCGGTCCATATACCGAGAAGACGGTGTTGACGGCTTTAAGTAGTCCCGAGACTCCGTCGATGTCGGAGGGAGGTAGGACGAGCAGAATCGTTGCCACTGGAAGGAGGTAAAAAATTCCAGCCATAGTGGCCGAACGGAGCACCGAGACCGAGACGTCGTGCTGGGCGTTGCGCATCTCCCCCGACGCGCTCGATCCACCCTCAAAACCAAGGAAGGCGAAGAGCAGCAAAGGCGTCAGGGTGATGAATCCGCGCAGGGTGGGAGAGAAGCTACCAAGACTGAGGGGCTGGACGCCGTGTTGGGTCGCATACACGGCGGCGGTGACTAAGAACAAGCACAGGAAGGAGATTTTGAAAAAGGCGCCGGCAGTAGGAATCCATTTGGCTTTAGCTAGGGACAAGATAGCGGCGAACACCGTCAGCCAGATGAAGGCCAGCTTAAACAGGTAGTCACCAGCCGATCCTGCGGAAAAGTGAACGAGGTGGTTGCGGGCGGCCTCCGCATTGAGGAAAGCCATCGAGCCGCCCACCCATACTGGCTGGGTGATCCAGGTGAAGACACTGGTGACGGCGGCAGCTGGCCGCCCAAAGGCACGTCGGGTCCATAGGTACACCCCTCCCTCGCCGACGAAGGCCGAGCCGGTCTCGGCGAAGATGAGGGAATAGGGGATGAGGAAGACGATGATGAGGAATACCAGCCAGGTGAAGGTTTCGGGGCCTTCGGCTGAGACCGATCCCAGCATCTCCAGCCCGACCACCGCAGAAACGATGAGGAAGACGATGTCGAATCGGTTGAGGGTACGTTGCAGGACCTTCGTCTGGTCCTTCGCCATGTCAGTGTCGTTGTGGGCAGTCAGCTGGGAGTTTTTGACCTCGGCCATGGGTCTCTTTCGTCGATGAGAACGACCGGCTGGGGGCTGGCCGGACGCTGTGCCCCGGCGGGCACCCCATCAACTTTAGAGCCTGTTGCTAAGAATGTGGGTGCGGTGTCTCATTCGTGACTCGCCGCGGCGAACTGCGCTTGGTACAACTCGTAGTAGTGACCCTGGTGCTCGAGCAACTCACTATGGCCTCCCTGCTCGACGATGTCGCCGTGTTCCATGACGAGGATGAGGTCAGCGTCCCGGATAGTGGAGAGGCGATGGGCGATGACGAAGCTAGTACGCCCCTTGCGCAAGTTTGCCATCGCCTCTTGAACGAGCATCTCGGTGCGGGTGTCCACCGAACTAGTGGCTTCGTCAAGGATGAGTAGGTCCGGGGCCGCTAGGAAGGCTCTAGCGATGGTGATGAGCTGCTTTTGACCCACCGAAACATTGGATCCATCATCATCGATGATGGTGTCATAACCGTCGGGCAGGGTGTGGACGAAGTGGTCGACGTGGGCGGCCCGTGCGGCGTTAAGGATATCTTCTTCGGATGCTTCAGGGCAGCCGTAGGCGATGTTGTCGTGGATAGTTCCGCTGAATAGCCAAGTGTCCTGTAGGACCATGCCGAGCCGGGAGCGCAGTTCGGCGCGAGGGACTGCGGAAATATCAACGCCGTCAAGGGTGATGGTTCCGTCATCAATCTCGTAGAACCTCATGAGCAGATTCACCAGCGTCGTCTTGCCGGCTCCGGTGGGTCCGACGACCGCAATCGTCTGTCCTGGTTCTGCGACCAGGGATAGGTCGGTGATGAGAGGTTTGTCCGGGTTGTAGGAGAAGCGAACGTGGTCGAAGACGACTCGTCCCTTCGTGGCTGGGAGGCTTCCGTGAGCATCCGTGGATAATTCGTCGGCGTCGAGAACTTGGAACACCCGTTCCGCGGAAGCCACCCCGGACTGCAGCAGATTTGCCATGGAGGCAATCTGGGTTATCGGCTGGGTGAACATTCGGGAGTATTGGATGAAGGCCTGCACGTTGCCTAGCGGCATCTGGCCCTTCGCCACCCGCAGGCATCCGATGAGGACGATGATGGCGTAGTTTGCGTTACCGAGCAGGAACATCACCGGTTGGATGAGGCCGGAGACAAATTGGGCCTTGGCGGTCGCCTGACGCAGTTCCTCGTTTCGTTCGTGGAATTCCTGGGCGACAGCCCGGCTGCGCCCGAAGGTTTTGACGAGGGCATGGCCGGAGTACGCCTCCTCCACCCGCGAGTTGAGCTCGCCGGTGGCTTTCCACATCTGGGCGAACTGTCCCTGGGCCCTCTTGCCGATGAGGCCTGCGATGACCCCGGCGATCGGGATGACGACTAGGGAAATGACGGCCAACAGCGGTGAGATCCAAAACATCATGATCAACACGCCGATGATCGTCAACAGAGCGTTGAGGAGCTGCTGCAAGGTTTGTAGCAAGGTCTGGGAGACGTTGTCGATGTCGTTGGTCATCCGGCTCATGAGCTCGCCGTGGGGCTGACCATCAAAGTACGACAGTGGCAGCTTGTCCAGTTTGGCACTGACCTGGCGGCGCAAGTCGTACATGGATCGCTGAATGGCGGTGTTGAGCAGGAACCCCTGCAGGAACATTAAGAGGGCTGCGCAGGCGTACAGGCCCAACGCCCAACCTATGATGACGCCGAGCCGGTGGAAATCGATGCCGGAACCGATGACGACGTGAGGATATTGCTGCAGCAGGGTGATGATCTTTCCTCGATCTCCACCGTGGCTGGCTTGTCCGAGTGTGTTGATGAATGTCTCGGCTGTCATGCCCCGGGCTGCGGGAATGTGCTTGCCTATCTGTTTTCCGACGATGCCGCCAAAAATGACGTCGGTGGCGCGGCCCAGGATTTTCGGGCCGATGACGTTGAAGGCCACTGAGATTGTGGCCATGATGACGACGATCGTCAGCGTAATGCGATGGGGTTTGAGTTGGCCGAGCAGTCGTTTGAGGGAGGGTCCAAAAGAAATGGGTTTTTCGGTAACTTGACTACCACGATGACCTTGTTGGGAGGAGGCCCGGGCGATCTCAGCCTGCTCATTCCTGGTAGGTGCCTGCTGGGCGTCCTTGCCGGTCATGCCGCCTCCTCGACCGATAGCTGGGAGTCGACAATCTCGAGGTAGGTCGGGCATGACTTGATGAGTTCATCGTGAGTTCCCCTACCGACGATGTGTCCGGCATCGAGGACGAGGATCTGATCGGCGTTGCGGATCGTCGAGACCCGCTGGGCGACGATGAGCATCGCGGCGTCGCCATGATTGGCCTCGAGGGCGGCTCTGAGTCGGGAGTCGGTGGCCACGTCGAGGGCGCTGGAGGCATCGTCAAAAATGTAAATGTCGGGATCTTTGACCAAGGCTCGGGCGATGGATAGGCGTTGTCGCTGACCACCGGAGACGTTGGTGCCACCTTGGGTGATGGTGGCCTCTAACTTTCCGTCCATGTGGGAGACGAAATCGTCAGACTGTGCGACGTGCAGGGCGTTCCAGAGCTCCTCGTCAGTTGCGTCGCAGCGACCATCACGCAGGTTTGACGCTACCGTGCCACCGAAGAGGTAGGGCCGCTGGGGCACCAGACCGATGCAGCTCCATAGGGTTTCAGGGTCGTAACGGCGCACGTCGGTTCCGTTGACGAGCACCTGTCCGTGAGTGACGTCGACGAGCCTGGGGATGAGGTTGACCAGGGTTGATTTCCCCGACCCAGTGGAACCGATGATGGCTGTCGTCGTGCCACGGGCCAAGGTGAAGGAGATGTCGTGGAGAACCGGCTCAGAAGCGCCGGGGTAGCTGAATGTAACGTCGCGAAACTCTAGCAAGGTCGGAGCGTCGGGCAGGGCCATTACAGGTTCGGGATCAATGGTGAGAGACGACGAGGTGTGCAGCACTTCCTCGATGCGGTTTGCGCATACCGAGGCTCGTGGCCACATGACGATGAGCATGACCGCCATCATGACGCTGATGAGAATCAGCATGAGGTATGTGGTGAATGAGGCCAAAATGCCGACTTCGGTCTGTCCGTCGTCAATCCGTGTGGCCGCAAACCAGAACACCGCAATCTGGGACAGGTTCATGATGAGCATGACGAGGGGGAACATCGCCGCCATAGTCCGGCCGACGTTCACCTGGATGTCGCGCAGGGAGGAGCTGGTGGCGTCGAAACGTGCCGCTTCGTGGCGCTCCCGGGCGAAAGCTCGCACTACGCGGATGCCGGTGATTTGTTCACGCACGACTCGGTTGAGGTCGTCGATGCGTTTCTGCTGACGCTTAAACAGTGGCCCCATCCGGGAGACGATCAGCCCCGCACCGATGGCTAGCAGGATGACTGCCACCATGATGATCCACGACAGGGAAACGTCGGCACGTACGGCCATGATGATCCCGACCATCATCATGATCGGCGCCCCGATGAGCATTGCCAGGGTCATAAAGACCAGCATTTGCACCTGCTGGACGTCGTTGGTAGTCCGGGTAATGAGTGATGGTGCTCCGAATTTGTTGATCTCTCGGGCCGAGAAACCAAGGGTGCGGGTGAAGACGGCGTCGCGAATGTCACGGCCCGTTCCCATCGCCACCTGAGCGGCGAGATAAACCGCAATGACCTGGCAGATGGTCTGCCCTAAAGCGATCGCCAGCATGAAGAGGGAGTGGGTGGTGACATATCCGGTATCCGCTGTTACGACGCCCTTGTTGATGATGTCTGCGTTGATGGTTGGCAAGGACAGGGCCGCGATTTGGGCGCAAACCTGCATAACGATGATGACGGCAACGTGCAGCCGATAGGCCCTCAGGTGTCGGGTCACGAGTTTTGCCAGCACGAATACTCCTCGGACGGGGATGTGTGCAACCGCCGCCGGTTTGCCGGATCAATGCGAGCGGCACGACCACCTTAGTGGAGTTCACGGTTGGTCGCCCGCATGCGGTAGGTCGGTAGGCTGTGTGTCGCAGGAGGTGGGGTGTTGTGAGGGGGATGAGACGCTTGTGGTGGCGGAGTTCTTCTGGTTGATTCTGACGGGGTGTGCAAGCTCACCGACGAGCAGTAGCGGGTAAGATATTGGGATTTTCCCAATTTTCGCGTAGGATGTCTCCATGAGTGAAGATATGCGTGAGATTGGGGAACGTATCAAGTCGCGGATGCCTGAGGGTATGACCCAGCAGTCACTGGCTGAGGCAATGGAGATGACGCCTGATGCCTTGTCGCGAATGCTCAACGGAAAACGTGGTATCACCATGACCGAGTTGGGCAAGGCTGCGGAGGTGCTCGGGGCCAGTGCTCATTGGTTGGTGACGGGGCACAAGGATCCCTATGCCATGAGGTTTGCCGCTCGGCACACGTATGATTTCGATACTCATCGGCATATCAACGAAGGACGGGAGAAAGATCGCGAGGTCCTCGACCATATAGCTGAGGTGTACCGGGCCGCGCATGGAAGTCTCAGGGCTAGTTCGGTGGTTCTGCCGAAGACCGCCAAACAGATGCGTGAAGCATTGGGTGATGGATTCGTTAATGACTTCGCCGCGCGCGTGAAAGAGGTTCTCGACGTTGACGTCATGAAGCGTTCCGGATTGTCGACGGATTACTCTCTGTGCATCGTCGGGCGGCGCGTTGTTGTGCTGAACAAACAGTTCTGGGCTCGTACGACTTGGTCTCTGGCCCATGAGCTAGGGCATCTCGTTCAAGGGCACCTGGATCGTGATGGAGACATCGCGGGCGAGGCGGACGAAAAACAAGCGAACGCTTTCGCTGCGGAATTGCTGCTGCCCGAGAAATGGATGAGGAACTTCAATTGGCCCGCATTGACCCGCGCGGATGTCGCTCGGATGGTTTGGGAGGCCAAGGTCTCGGCTGCTGCGATGAGGGTCAGAATTGAGACATTGAGATTGAAAGCGTCGGATGAGGTTCGCGAAGCCTTGGAGCTGACGACTCCGAAGTTACTCACACTCGCCAGAACTAGCGCGGCGGAGCGATACCGAGATGTATTCGTCCCTGATTGGTCCCCGACTGTCATAGCTGCGTTGCTTGAGGAGACGGAGAAAGGTAACGCGGATCCGATGCTGACTTCCAGGGTTTTAGGTGTCCCCGTTGACGACATCGATTTTCCTGAGCCGCCGAGCGAGGAGGAGATGGTCGAGCGGTACGAAAGAACGATGTTGGATCGTCGTAGGCGTGACGACGGGGCTGGGGAGTCTGCATTGTGACGATTGAGGATGGGATCGGGTGGACGTGGGTCTCGAACCAGGATAAAGAAGCGTTGCGAGAACTTCAGTCGTTCCAATGCACCACAGATCGACCGAAGTCCCCCGGGGGTAGAGCGCTGCGACATCCTAAGCCGTGGGAGCTCGAGGTCCAGAGTTACTTTCGCGACAGAGGGTGCGGAAGGGCCAAGAAAAGAGGCACGCGGCGTTTACTGCTCGCGCGGAGGAGCGGGGTCATTGTGGCCGCCGCGGACACTGAAGTGAGTATTAGCAAAGATGGCGACGGCAGCTATGTCAATTTCTTCATCTGTGCAGTTGCCATAAATGTGTCCGAGCGAGGCAAAGGGGGCCGATTGGCCAGAGACTCGTGCAGGTTCTCAAGGATTGCGCTGTGCAGAAAGCGCGTGAGGGAGGGCTGCCGAGGGCCAAAGTGTATGGGCGCATTGACGCTAATAATGAGCCGAGTGTGCATTTGGTGGATGACATGGGATTCGAGTTGGAGCAGATGGAGTCTGTGCATCTTCAGACTTGGTCCACCATGCTTGGCGTTTAGTTCGTTTTCCCCGACTGTGATGGGCGAACGGTGCCGGAAGCCGGCAGTCGATTGCTTCAAGGTGCGAGGGGTGGGGCCACTACCCGCTGACTTGACGTCCTTGCCTGCGTACACCACGTCGTCACAACCGTGCAGGTTGGTGAAGGTCTCTTTGCGTATGACCATGCGTGCACTCCAAGCACCAGGAAGGTAGCGGAGATAAGGAATTAGGTAGCTAGTTAGAGGTGATGACAACTTCGAAGGCGGGATAGCATAGGTGAAATCGTCGTCAGCTTGTTGCTTCGATAAGATTCCCTGGTGAGTTCTGACACTGCATCCAGCCAGTCCCCTGACGTCTCCGAGCAGATGCAGGTCCGCCTCGACAAGCGGGCCCGGATCATCGCTGACGGAGGCCAGGCTTATCCGGTCGATTTGCTACGCGACCACACCCTGGTCCAGGTTCGTCAGAAATACACCGACGACACCGGGGAGCTGACCTTGGCGCCTGGCGAGGAGACCACCGATGAGGTCACCGTCGGCGGACGTGTCGTCTTTGTCCGCAATACCGGCAAACTGTGTTTCGCCAGCTTGCAGGACGGGTTTACCGAGACTTCCAACGGTGAGCGGTTGCAGATCATGCTTTCCAAAGCCGAGGTGGGCGATGAGTCCTTGGCTGCGTGGAAGTCCGACGTTGACCTGGGTGACCACGTCTGGGTGCGTGGCCGAGTCGTCGTCTCTCGTCGTGGTGAGTTATCCATCATGGCTGCTGAGTGGCGGATGGCCTCCAAGGCTCTGCGTCCGCTGCCGACCCTCCATAAGGAGCTCTCGGAGGAGAGCCGGGTGCGTCGTCGCTACGCGGATCTCGTCGTTCGTGAAGAGTCTCGCCAGATGGTGCGCACCCGCGCCGTTATCACCCGCGCGGTGCGTCGCGCCCTCGACGAGCGCGGTTTCCTTGAGATCGAGACTCCGATCCTGCAGTTGGTCCACGGTGGTGCCGCAGCCCGCCCGTTTAATACCCACCTCAATGCCTTCGACATTGACATGAGTTTGCGTATCGCTCTTGAGCTCTATCTCAAGCGGACGATGGTCGGCGGCACCGATCGGGTCTACGAGATGGGTCGGGTCTTCCGCAACGAGGGTATTGATTCCAGCCACTCGGCCGAGTTCTCTATGCTCGAGGCCTACATGAGCTGGGGCAACCAATTCACTATTGCTGAGGTGATCAAGGACATCATCATGGCGGTGGCCGACGCCCTCGACGTCCATCAGATTGAGACCCCCAAGGGCACTATCGACCTCGACGGGCAGTGGCGTTGGGTCAGCGTCTACCCAGGCCTGTCGGAAAAACTAGGGCGTGAAGTCACCCTTGACACCCCGTTGGAGGAGTTGCAGTCCATCGCCGCTGAGCACGAGATTGAGATCGACCAGTCTTGGGAGGCCGGCAAGGTCGTTATGGAGCTTTTCGGTGAACTCGTCGAGCCGGGCCTTATCAACCCCACCTTCGTCTGTGATTACCCGGCTATCGCCCAGCCGCTGGCCCGTCCGCACCGCGACGATCCTCGCATGGTTGAGGCCTGGGACCTCATCATTGGCGGGATGGAGCGCGGTACTGGCTTCTCCGAGCTCGTCGACCCAGTCATCCAGCGCGAAGTGCTTACCAAGCAATCCCTCGCTGCTGCCGCGGGTGACCCTGAGGCGATGCAGCTTGACGAGGACTTCCTCGAGGCCCTGGAATTCGGCTGCCCGCCCATGGGTGGTCTGGGGCTGGGTGTCGACCGGCTGGTGATGCTCTTTACCAACGCTGGGATCCGCGAGACGATCCTCTTCCCGCTGCTCAAGCCGGAACACTGACTGAAGGCCCGCCGGGACATCCCTGGTGGGCCTCCCGCTCACTTCCACAGGGTAGCGACGCCGAATCCAGCAGCCATGAGCCCCATGCCGATGAGGATGTTCCAGTCACCCAGGTTGCTGATACCGGGGATCTGATTACCTGCGATGTAGTAGACGATCAGCCACAACACTCCGAGTAAAAAGAGGGGGACGAAGACCTTCGGGACCCATGAGCGATCAACCGGTGCAGCCTTTTTTTCGGCTCGTCGTTCGTCCATTGTGGCCCGGTTCTTGGCCTGGGCCTTCTTCTTGGCTTGCGGTCTGACCTTCGATTCGGGCACGGTGACTACTCCTGGGGTTCGAGGACACGCCCACCGAGCGTGATGGGACAAGTCTTGCTTGACTAGCCTAGAGGACGATCGCCAATTCCGGCGACACGGGTCAGCCTGCGAGGAGGGGACGATGAGCGACGACAACGACCCTGATGACGTCCGTCCCGACGACGCATCCGTCGATATCGACGAGGATAGGTCGCAGGCTACGACAGACCCCTCTATTCAGGACGTCCGTTCGGATTCGCGGCACCCTCGTCTAGCTAGATCCGCCAGCGTGATTGTCATGGCCCTGGCTGGTCTCATGATGACGACGGCTGCTACCAATTCACGCGGTCACGATCTTCGGCCCGAGCGTGATACCGACATGGCCACCCTGGTGCGTAGCCAGGCCAGTCACAACGCCGCCTTGCAGAAGGAGGCAGCCGGTCTGCGGGCGCAGGTGGAAGACCTTTCCAAAGCTAATCAGACTCCGGGCGTCACGTCCTCGGTCATCTCGTCGGCGTCGGCTTTAGCGCCGTCCGTTGGTTTGGAAGCTGTCAGTGGTAAAGCCCTGCGCGTCACGCTCGACGACGCGCCCCTCAGCGAGAATCCGGATGGGGTCGACGCCAACATGCTGGTCGTCCACCAGCAGGACATCCAGATGGTTGTCAACACCTTGTGGTCTGGGGGAGCAGAGGCCATGACCATTCAGGGGCAGCGAGTCATCTCCACCACAGCCGTGAAATGCGTCGGTAATACCGTGGTCCTGCATGGCGTGGCCTACGCTCCTCCCTACGTCATCGAGGCGATCGGGGACCTCAACGCCATGCAGAAAGCTCTCGACACCTCTGAAGCGGTGTGCATTTACAAGGAATACGTGAGTGCTTACCAGCTCGGGTGGTCGGTGGAGAGAGCTGGCCAAGTCACCATGCCTGCCTACACCGGCGCCGTTGCTGTGAGTCACGCCACGCCGCGTTGAGCCGGGCAATTTAGCGGACGCTGTGGTGTGGGGACATCGAAGCCCCCGCTAGCGCCAGCCAGATGAGCCCGCCGATGAGCGCATCGGGCTTCAGCGGCCCGACGACGAACTAGTCGTGGGTACTGCAGTCGTCGGGGCCGGCGGGACCGGTGCGATTGACGACGAGGACGGTTCCTCGGAAGGAGCGGAGTTCGTCGGTGGCTCGCGAGTAGGCTCTGGGGCTGGCGGTGCCACGGCAACGAGCACCTTGATGGCCGTTGACCTGTTAGCAATAGCCCCATAATCTGGATCCTGGCCAAAGACCGTTCCTGGAGCAGCAGAGGACGTCACCTGACGCTCCACCGAGATGGAGAATCCGCTTGATCCAGCGGCCGAATTAGCCTCTTCGACGCTCATACCCTTAAGGTTCGGCACCACCGACTTGCCGGTGGCGATCGTCAAGGTGACCTGCTGATCTGGGGTCAGTGTCGTTCCGGCTCCCGGGCTGACAGCATCAACGGCGCCAGCTTTCGCCGAATTCGGCTCAGTCTTGGGGTCGTCGTTAGTTGCCTTGATCTGGCTATCAGAGAACCCGGCATCCTTAAGGGCTTTAAGGGCGTCGTTCTTAGGCAATCCGACGATATTGCGCGGGATCGTTAGCTGCTTCGGGCCATCGTTAACCGTGATCTTCACGTCGCTACCGGCAGGAACCTTCTCGTTAGCGGCTGGGCTTTGCGAGACGACCTGGTTGGCGGTCGCCTGGTCCCTTTGAACGTGGTCGACCTGGACCTTCAGACCGGCATTTTCCAGGGTTGAGGTTGCCCCCTGTTGGCTCAAACCGGTGACGGCTGGAACTTTGACCATCTTCACCGTTCTGGATGGCGTAGGAGCCGGAGAGGGCTGCGAGGACGAACTAAGGATCTTATGTAATCCGAACCCGAGCAGGGCGAGCAGCACCACTACTACGATCGTGACGACGATAACCGGCCAACGTTTACGATGCGGCTCTTCAGGCTCCTGGGGACTTTCAGCGCTAGCAGGGCTGGCCTCGTCTTGCTGAGCAGCAGTGGCAGGGACGGGATCGGTTGCAGCGGCTGGAATAAGGTGAGTCTGCTCCTCGGTATCAGCCTCAGAATCGGCGTAATTCTGCATCGCAAAAGGTTCGCGTCCCGAGAGTAGGCGATCAATGTCGTCACGCATCTGCTTGGCAGTCTGGTAACGATCCGCCGGGTCCTTGGCGAGCGCTTTGAGGGTGATTGCGTCCATCTGATGGGTGATCTCAGCGTCCAGGGAGGACGGTGGGGCCGGGACTTCGCGGACGTGCTGGTAGGCCACCGAGACGGGGGAGTCACCGATAAACGGTGGGCGCCCGACCAGCAGCTCATAGAGAAGGCAGCCGGTGGCATAGATATCAGCGCGATTGTCGACGGTCTCGCCGCGGGCTTGCTCAGGGGATAGGTACTGGGCCGTGCCTATGACGGCGGCCGTTTGGGTCATGGTGGCGGAGGTGTCGGCGACCGCTCGTGCGATACCGAAGTCCATGACCTTGACGTAGCCCTCGCGGGTGAGCATGACGTTAGCTGGTTTGATGTCGCGGTGGACAATGCCGGCGGCGTGGGAGTAGCTCAGCGCATCGAGCACACCTTGAGTGAACTCCAGGGCACGTCGGGGGAGGATCTTGCGACCGTCACGTAGCACGTCGCGCAGGGTGTGACCGTCAATGAGCTCCATGACGATAAACGGCACCGGCAGGCCGGTAGCCGGGTCTTTCGTTTCACCTGTGTCGTACACGGCGGCGATATTGGGGTGATTAAGCCGCGCAGCCGACTGCGCCTCGCGCTGGAACCTCGCTTGGAAGGTGTCGTCGCTGGCGAGGTCAGTGCGCAGCTTCTTGACCGCGACGTCGCGGCCGAGGCGGTGGTCGCGGGCCTTCCAGACATCGGCCATGCCGCCACGACCGATGAGATTCTGCAGCTCGTAACGCCCGGAGAGCCAACTCTCAGCGCTCATTGAGGGATCTCCTTTGTGTTGACGTAGTGGGTTGTTTGTCTGCTTGTCATCTCATCGCCTCGATGACATCTCTAGCGATGGGAGCCGCGAGTCGGCCTCCTGAGACTTCATTGATGGCGGTGTCCGAAGATTGGATGAAGACCGCTACTGCGACGTGCGGGTTGTCCGACCATCCGACGAACCACGCATAGGGGGCCTTACCTTTTACCGTCTGGGCGGTGCCGGTCTTACCGCCGACGGTGGTCCCATTAATGCGCGCCCTCTTGCCAGTGCCATTGTTGACCACCGAGGCCATCATCGCCTTCAGCTGCTCGGCCGACTCCTTTGTCATCGGTTGAGACATCTGCTTCGGGTGATGTTCGGAGACTACCTGCAGGTTTGATGCTCTCACCTGCGCGGTGAGGTAAGGGGTCATGAGTTTGCCGCCATTGGCGATGCCGGCAGTCACCATGGCCATTTGCAGCGGAGAGGCTGCGACGTCGTACTGGCCGATGGAGCTCTGCGCCAACTGCGCATCGGTGAGGTTCTGCGGGAATCTTGATGCGGCTGAGGACACATCGGAGTTGACAACCTTGCCAAACCCGAATCGCTCAGCCTGATCTCGGATCTTGTCTTGGCCCAGGCTCACGCCAACTTTACCGAAGGCGGTATTGCACGAGATGTCAAGGGCGTGGGCCAAGGTGATCCTGCTGCCCCCACAGTTGGTCTCGTTCGTCAGCGGGGTGCGAGTGCCCGGCAGGATCCAATTTTCCGGTGAGTCGACCATGGAATTCGGGTGGTACCCGTTCTGGAGAGCTGCCGCGGCGGTCACCAGTTTGAATGTTGACCCCGGAGGGTAGATTTCTCGGGTCGCGCGGTTCGTCAGCGGAGACGACGGGTCCGCAACGAGGTTCTTCCATGCTCGGGTGGTGTCATTGAGGTGGTGGGAGGCAAGCTCGTTGGGATCATAGGAGGGGGACGACGCCATAGCCAGCACCGCGCCGGTGGTGTAGTCCAATGCGACGACAGCGCCCTTCTTTCCCTTGAGTCCGTCCCACGCGGCATCCTGTGCTTTGGCGTTAATCGTCGTGGTGATAGAGCCGCCTTCAGGTTTGTGGCCAGATAAGGTGCCGGTGATGCGAGAGAGCCATTGGGCATCGGAGGTTCCGGTGAGCTGGGCGTTCTGGGTCTGCTCCAGCATGGATCGCCCGTAGTAGTAGGAGTAATACCCGGTGATGGGTGCGTACTTCGGCCCCGATAGGTACACACGCTGATAGGCGAACTTGCCATTGCTTGACGTCGTGGTGGCGATCGGTCTCGAACCGACGAGGATATTGCCGCGGTTCTGGGAGAACTCCGCGTCACGCACCCGGACGTTGTGGGGATCGTTGTTGAGACTGGCCTGCCGGAACATAGCCGAACCTGTGAGGTTGACCATGAGGGCCAGGAACATCAGCCCGGCGAGCAAAGAGACTGCGCGAATTTGTCTATTCATCGCGTGCCTCCGGTGATGGCCTGTTGCGGATCAGGTGCCGGGACGGTGGCGGTGAAGTCGTCGGCAGGCTTTCGGTTCCGGTGTGAGACGATCATGATGATCGCAACGATGACCCAGTTTGCGATCAACGAAGAACCACCTTGACTCATAAATGGCGTTGTCAGACCGGTCAATGGTAGAAGGCGGGTGACGCCACCGATGATGGCGAAGACCTGCAGGGCGAGGGTGAAGGACAAGCCAGCGACCATAAGCTTGCCGAAGTCATCACGGCAACCGAGGCTGGTGCGCATTCCGCGGGCGGTAAGGATGAAGAAGAGCACGATGACGGCCATGAGGCCGGTGACGCCGAGTTCCTCACCTATGGATGTAGCGATGAAGTCACTCCACGCTAGCGGAACCATGCCGGGGCGTCCTAACCCCCAGCCGCGTCCGGCTAATCCTCCCCAGGCGAGCCCGAATTGTGCCTGGATGATTTGGTAGTTCTGGGTGTAGTTGCTGAATGGGTGCAGCCATGAGTCGAAGCGAACTCGTACGTGGCCGAAGCAGGTATACGCCAGCACAGCGCCGCCGAGGAAGCTCACCGCCCCTAGTATGGCCCATCCGACTCGTTCGGTGGTGATGTACAGCATCACGACGAACATGCCGTAGAACAGCATTCCGGTGCCCAGGTCGTTCTGGTAGACGATGACGAGCATCGTTGCTACCCACATAACGGCAATTGGCCCGAGGTCGCGGGCGCGCGGCAGAGTGATTCCAAGGATCTTGTGTCCGGCGCGGGAAAGGACGTCACGATTGTCGACGAGGTAGCCAGCAAAAGCGATAGCGAGCACGACCTTTGATACTTCGGCTGGCTGGAAGGTGTAGGAGCCAACGTGGATCCACACCCGCGACCCCAACGTCGCCATGCCCAGGCTCGGCACCAAGGGCAGCATGAGGAAAACCAGGCCCACAATGAACAGTACATACGGGTAGCGCTGCAAGTTGCGGTGGTCGCGCAGGATGAGCAGCGTCGCGACGAAGAGGACAATACCCAAAGCCGTCCACAAAGCCTGGGCATCCATGCGGTGATAGTGCGGATCAGGAATGTAGTCGATGCGATGGATCATCGCTAGCCCGAGCCCATTGAGAGTGAAGACGATAGGCAGGATTACCGGGTCAGCGTAGGGAATGACGATCCTCACGAAAATATGCGCGACGATAGCCACCGCCAGCCACACGCCGCCGACGGTTGTCCACGTATCTGGCAGCACGTGGTTGATGTTGAGCTCGGTGAGAACCCATCCGCCGAAGCCGATAGCCCAGGCGATGAGGAGCATGAAGAGTTCCGTCCAGCGCCTCTTGGCCTGGATGACGACGGTGCCGTCATCAAATTCCTGTCCGATACTCATTGGCAATCCCCCGAAGTGACGGCCGGGAGGTCGACTTCATGGCCTGCGGCGCTCGGTGAGGGCATAGCGGAAGTTGGCGTCGGCATGGCCGGGGTTGGTACAGCGGACGGCTGGGGAGTGTGATGGGCGTTCGCGGTGGGTCCGCTGGCGGAAGGTTGCGGGGGTGTTGAGGGGGGCGTCGCGGGTTTAGTAGGAGGTGGCGCAGTGGCAGCCTCCCTTATTACCTTGCACTGTTGAGCCCCAGTACGCAGTTCAGCAACTGTGGCGTGGGCTGAATCCATGGACGAGACCCTTATATTCCCCAAGACGCGGTCTCGGTAATAGCGGGGAAGATCAGCAGTTTTGATGTTGGTTTTCTCGGTGACGTGAGATAGCTGAATCCAGGCTAAATTGTCGGGTGATCCTTGGTAGATGGCTACTGTGTCGTCGTCGGTACCAACGTAGTACTGGGTGTTGAGGTAGGCGCGAGCGCCAAAAATGCCGCCGACTACCACAGCGACGAAGGCCAAGATGACGACGGGCCACAACCAATGGCGGCGGTGACGGGTCATGGAGTCAACGGGGGCGTAGCGCATCGACTCTTCAGCCTCGGAGTCGAACAATACGGTTGACTTGCCGTCATTGTTTGTCGCGGATGCCGGTTGATCGAGGGGCAGTGGGGCGGTGACCTCATGCTCGGGTACTTTGCGGGTCGTTGCTGCGCCAATGATGTGTGGTTCGGAAGCGTCCAGGTTGGGGTCGGCCTCAACGACCTCGGCGACGACGATGGTGATGTTGTCAGTGCCGCCGCCAGCATGGGCGTCTGTTGTGAGCAGATCGACGACGTCGTCGAGGTTGGTGGTGTTGAGGTGCTCGCCGATCGTATCGTCGTTAACCAGACCGCATAGTCCGTCGGAGCAGAAGAGAATGCGGTCACCCAAACGAAGATCCACGATCTGAGTGTCCGGGATGTGCTGAGGCTGACCATTAAGCACCTTGAGCAGGAGGGACCGGTGCGGGTGAACAGCGGCCTCCTCGGGAGTAATCCGCCCATCGTCAATAAGAGACTGCACCCAGGAATGATCGTGAGTCATCCGCTTCATCCGGCCTTGACGCAGCAAATAGCCACGGGAGTCGCCGATGTGAACGATGCCAAGCTGGGTACCAGAGAACATCGCGCCACAGAAGGTCGTTCCCATCCCTTCAAGGGAGGAGTCCCATGCGACGAGATCCGCCAGTTCGTCGTTGGCGTCGGCTACCGCACCGGAAAGAACGGTGAGCATCTCCTCACCTTGGGGGCGAGCTGGTGAGCCCTCGCCGGAGAACCTTCGGTCGGCCTTAGCAACATGGCGTACCGCGACGGTCGAGGCAAGGTCACCCGCGGCTGCGCCTCCCATGCCGTCAGCGACGACGAGCATCCTCGGGGAGACGTATCCCGAGTCTTGATTATTGCGTCGGACCAGACCGATTTCGGAGTGGCATCGAATATCGAGGGAAAAGGCCATTGCTCATCGCCTACCGGTGACGGTCATGGTGGTCCTGCCAATTCGCACCTCGTCCCCCACCGACAGGCGCGTCGGATTCTCGATGCGCTCACCGTTGACATGGGTGCCGTTGGTCGAGGCCAGATCCTCAACGAACCATGCGCCGTCGATCCCTGGGCTGAACTCGGCATGGTGGGTGGAGGCGTAGTCGTCGTCGATCGGTAGGGTGCAGTCGTTGCCGCGCCCTACCGTGACGCCGTTGGCTAGCGGAACAAAGGTGCCAGCTCGACTCCCCGAAATGACCTGCAGGCCGGTTGGTATTGGGGCAGGCTCACGACGACGAGTTCTGCGGCCTTTACTGCGTCGTCCGGTTTCCACGGCGGCTTCTCCAGCATTGCGAGGAACCCGGTGACCGTAGATATCGGTACGAATGACATTGGTGACAAACAGGATGAAGATCCACAATATCGCCAGATAAGCGATGCGTAATAGTGTGACGAGAAATTCGCTCACGATCAGATCCTCGTCGGCGAGTGGACCAGCATCCTCGTTGAGCCGATCTCGATGCGTGACCCGTCGCCAAGTTCGGTGCTGGTGACCTTGACGCCATTGACCGTCACCCCATTGGTGGAGTCGAGGTCCTCAATGGACAAACCAATGTCGTTGCCCTGGGGCCAGACGTTGATACGAGCATGGAGGCGAGAGATACCCGGATCGTTGATGCGGATGTCGGCGTCAGACCCACGGCCAATCGTCAGTCCCGGAGGGGTGAGGGGATGGCGCACCCCGTCGACTTCCAGCACGAGCGGTGCACGCCGATCTGAGACGGCCTTTGCGTGGTTTTCCCCGGTGAGGACGGTGAACTTACCCACTGGAAGGGCGTCGTCTAAGTCGTACCGAATGTGGATAGGCCCGTTGAACACGTAGTGACGTTCACTGGCGTGGTCGCGCAGGGTTGGGATGATCTCGGCGTTAAGGGTCTTGGTGTAGGGGACTAGACGCTCGTAATCACGGCTGGACAAGCGGACGACGAAATCGTTCGGGACCAGTGACTTGTCGCGGGACAGGATTTGCGCCTCGGAGTCGAGCTCGCGCTGCAGCCGACCAGCGATCTCCACCGGTTCAACCTCGCCACGGAAGGCGCGTGCGAAGACGCCGCTGACGGCACCTTCGATCGACTTCTCGACTTTGTCCAGGAATCCCACTCGGCTCCTCCTTCCGGCTACATGTCGGGTTCGGCGCCCGTTTCACACGGGCAACCCCCCATGCGAGTGTACCCAGAAGGTTTGACGGCGCCGCGTGGAGACCGTGTTCCGCGTGGCGTGTGGGTGGGCCGAACACGTTCTCGGATACGCTACGCGCCGTAGAGAACCGGCTCAGTGGTGACTCCGCCCAACATTGAACATGAGGTCGAGCCATGCCTCGCCGATCTTTGCGCCGGCGTGGTCGGCAAGGACCTCGGCGACATACTCCCGTTGGATCCGACGCAGCGGTGCGTCAGCCATGCCCTGGGCCAGGGCGCTCGACAATTCGCCGGCGGCAGGGTACCCGCACCGCGACAAGATGTCAGCTGCCGCAGGGGTGTCGGCGTAAGCGGCTGCGGGCAGGCCGGCGCCAGCGGCGTCGAGGATTCGGGAGGCCAGATCCTCCTTGCGGGTCATGACGAGGGCCAACTCGCTCTGGTTCATAACCGTGTTTTCGGATCCAGCTGGGTGAATACCGACGTCGCGGCGGGCTGCCACTGCCGAGCGGGCTCTGGATTCATCGTCAAGGCAGATCTCCAAGGACCAGCCGGGCACAACTTGGCAGGCGTGGTCGAAGGCGAGGAGAGCGTCGGCAAGCTGCTCATCGGTGCACGGGCCAAGTAGGGCAATTCGGTTGGGGCGGTCGCCAGGGGCCGGACCGCCGCCAGTCGCCGGGACGCCGATGGAATGCACCGAGACGCCGAGGTGTTCCCAAGGTTCGGTCTGGGGGTTAGGGGTGACGACAACGTCAACAATTTCCGCAAGCTTGTCAGGAGCGTCGTCAGGGTCGGTGGCGAGCAGGACGACGACGGGGCGGTCCGACTGGGCTTGAAGGCCGACGATCTCGTCAAGACGACGGGGATCAGTAACGATGAGTGCGCACTGGTGGTCGAGGCTCTCAACGAGTTCGTGGCGCGCCGTCCCCTGACGGTGACGTGACCATTTCGCTAGCACCTTGTGTGCCGGGGCAGGCATTGACGAAGCGGTGTCCTCGGATCCCTCGATCGGGAGCTGTGACACATCGATTCCCCGCCGGGAGAACTCGTTGGTGAGATCGGCGACGAGACGGCCAGGGCGGCCCTCGCCTGCGGCGGTCACCATGACGATGCGGCGGAAGCCGCGGGTGACATGGGTTGCCCGGTTGATGGTCTTGGCCAGGCCGAGATTGAGGTGCATGGTGTTTATTCTGCCGCGCGAGGGGGCTCATGAGAGGGGGCTCATGAGGGGCCGCACCGTTTCAGTTCGATAGTTACGCGAGGTGTTCGGAGGCCCACAGCCAGGCGCGTAATCGACTTGCCCGCTCGCGCTGAAACTCGCGGAATTGCGGCATTCCAGCGGGGTCGGGATTGCGGCATTCGCGTTCTGAGAGCCCCAAAATGGCGACGAGAAAGTCGACGATAGGTTCGACTGCTGGTCCGCCGTGAGTGGATGGGGAGAACTCAGCCGCGACGCGCTTAACTAGGTCATCGGCGCGATTCCATCGCGGGGCGTCAATTGGATCGGTGTGAATGATGTCGACGATGAGTCCTGCAGCGTCGACCCATGCCGGGCCGATCACGGCATGGGACCAATCAACGAGAACAGTTCCGCTAGTGCGCAAAAGCACGTTGTCGGATCGAACCGCGTTATGGATAACGGTGTCACCGTAAGCGTGGCGGGCGAGCCGCTCGACGCGTCCGGCGAGGTCGGGTAGGCGCTCGATGAGCCAGGGGTCGAGGTCGGTGGGGGTGTCGGCCATGAACTGTTCCCACACCGAGGGGGTGTTTTGCAGGCGTGCCGAAAATGGTTCCCACTGCTGGTGGAAATCGGCCGTCACTTCAGTCAGCCGGGACAGCGAAGCAAGGGTGGTGTCGATGTCCTCATCTGACCAGGGCAGGTCGGGGTGGGGGCCCTCGATGTCGGAGGTGACCATGCCTACCCATCCATCGACGTCGATGCGACCAAGTAGGCGCGGGGCGGGCGCGGTGTCGGGGAGGAGCGACAGCAGGGTGGCTTCACGACGGTTGAGGCTGGGGATGGCCTCATTGATGGCTGGATGGCCAATTTTGACGAAGGCATGAGAACCATCGGCGGTGACGACTCGCGATGCCACGCCAGGAGTGGTGCCGTGGGTCTGGACGTGATCGACGGAGACCGGGGACCCCAGAATTTCGGCGACTCGATGGTGAACCGAATCGGGCAGTTGATCCCAGCGGACTCGTGATGGTTTCATGGACGCCTCCTCGTGCCCTTAGCCCATACTTTAGTTCACGACGTGGCCGTCGTGGCGATACCTAGGTTCGGAAGTGCAACACCGTCTAGCGTGTGAGTGTTCAAGTCGTTACGTGGAGGGGTTTGCTTCCTTGCGTTTAGGGTACCGGCTTGCCGGTCCGGTCGATCGCCACCGGTAATGGACCAGCATTCGCCAACCACTATCTCTGTCTGGATGCTCTCGGTATCCCCAAGCTGACCTGGATAAGGTTTGTCGCGAGATCAACACTCGCCCCCGGGCCTGCCTAAATGGATGCATGGTTGCTGACATGTTCGACGAACATATTGACTAACTCCGGTTATCATCAACACCACCTGCACCCGTCGTAATCCCAACGAGAACTTAAGGTGACGACGGGAGAGACCGAAGTTGCCAGCGATGGGTCGCATTTGCACATCCCGGTATTTCGTGGTCCTTGGGTCGATCGGGTGATTTTCGTCGAATCGGATCGTGTGGCGGTCGAGATGGCCAAACTGCGTCCATACCTTGTCTTGATCAACGCTAAGTCTCCTTGGGTGTATAGATGGGGGCGGTCTAGTTCTGGGTGGTGGTGTTAGTTGTCGTAGTGGTGTGGTGGTGGGGTGAGAGCGTTGAGGTGTGCTAGTTGTTCGGGGTTGGTGTTGTAGAAGTCGCGGTGTTCTCGGTAGGCGTCGGCTGCCAGGATATTGCGCCATATGTGGGCTTGTTCGTCCCAGTTGGGGTCGGTGATGTTGGCTTGGGGGAGTTGGATGTGGCGGTGGTGGAGTTCTTCGGCGAGTCGCAGATGTACGAGGGCGTAGTCGTATCGGTGGTAGTCGATGTTGATTTTGGTTTTTCCGGCCCAGATTTTGTAGCGGTGGCCACCGATGTCGAATCGGGTGATGTCGGTGAATTGGATTTGGTGATAGAAGAAGGGTCCGAATCGGGTCCAGATTTTGTCGTAGTCGACGCCGTATCTGCGGAGTGTGACGTCGCTGAGAATCCAGACGGGCGTTCCGAGAAAGAAAATGAAGCAAAACCATCCTCCGATGCTGTCCCTGATTCCGTCGGAATTACTCAGGAATATTGACAGCATGCCCCAGGTGATCTCTGCTGTGAGGGGTAGCCATACTGGGACTAGGCCTCTGGCTTGGGAGAATACGCGCGGGTGGTGTGGGTCCCAGCCCATGACGCGTAGTGCTTCTTGGACTCGGTAGGCTCCTTCGGCGGGTAGTTCGAGTGATGCGTCATCGTTGGGGCCGAATTCGCGTGGCCCGGCGCTGTTGTCTATAAACATGATTTGGAGTTATTTGGAGGTGTGTAGCCCAGGGAAGCTGGTGTGGGCTGCGTTTCCTAGGGTGTGGGCTGTCTTCTTGCTGAAACCATCAGCAAAATCATGGGGATCCTGGCCATTCATAGCGGTGGAGATTTCCTGGGTGGTGGCGTCGGCAATCGCGCCCCTCACTAGCTCGTGGCCAAACGTGGAAAACTGCTGCTTCACCCCCATCGTATCCGTCAGCAGCGCGGGCCCGCGCTTGAAGCAGCCATTATTGAAACTGATGTTTGGCCGCGCCATTGCGTTCCCCCGTGCTGACAAGACCACCCCGAAGATAGCGTTGCCATTGGCCTGAGCCAGACCGCTCGCACTGAAATGCTTATCATGAGACATGGCAGTATCCATGATGTATTGCGTGTTGGAGGCGGCGAAATTGGATGCTGCCGAACCCGCGAAGTGATGTATGTACATGGTTTCGAGCGCATCGAGATCCCCACTCTTGGCGGCCAGCTTCAGAGCGTTGTTGGCGGCAGTGTTGGCGTTGAGTATTCCCTTCAGCCCGGTCTGGGCGAATCTCACCTCATCGCGAACGCTGAACTTGGTGATGGCTGCTGCGGCGGTGTCGGAGTGTTTCAAAACCTGGGTGCCAACAAGGTTGGTGGTGCCTGCCCCGACACCTCCCACGACAAACCCGATGAGGGCTTCTTTGCTGACTGTTCCCCAATTTACATCCCCGGTTGCGTATTTCTGGGAGCTAGCGGAAAAGCCGCCTGAGATGAGTCCCCCGGAAATGGCCGCGGCTAGGAGGGGTCCTCCTACGCCCGTGGCCGCTACGGCGATACCGCCGATGACGAGGCCGGCACCGATCAGGAAGTCCCGGGAGAGGATCCGGTCTTTGTGGGTGGCCCACCAGTGGCTGATCGGATCGGTGATGTGATGCACGAGTGTGCTGACGGAGTTGGCGACGTAGTGTGCGAGTGTGCCGATGGGGTGGGTGAGGAGTGCCAGTTGGTCGTCGGTGACGGGGTGGGTCCCGAGAGGATCGGTGAGGGTGAGGGGGTTGTTGTTGGCGTAGTCGTAGGGGTTGTTGGCCCATAGCGCGCCGGCGGGCGGGGTTAACGGGTCAGGAGACAAGAAGGTGGTGGTAGTTGGGTCGTAGAGGCGCGCCCCCACCAAGGGTGACCATCAACCACTAGCGTGTTCCCGGCCATCCTGATCGTCTCGGGGACACCCTCAATAGTGGCCGTGGCGGGCTGGTAAGGGTTGTCAGGGTCGGTCGGCATGACCTCACGCCATAGGTTGGTATCGCCGATGGGTGTGGCGCCGAGGATGCGTCCTCCTGGTAGGGGAAGCACAGGATGACCATCAATCGAGGTGGGAGCCCCGGTTACAAGGTCCCAGTCCACTCGCACCTGCTGGTCCCCAGTGGTGATACGACTGGCGCGCCCCAATGCATCGACGTGAGTCGATAAGGTCGTGGAGTCGGTGGTGATGCCAGACAGCCAACCTCGCCCATCCCAGGAGTAACGCTCCTCCTGGCCGTCAGGGCTGGTCGCACTGACGCGCCGTCCCGCCGCGTCATAGCGATACTGGGTGGCAGTGGCATACCCGTTTGCACGCGTACACGTCTGTGTCAGGTGGCCTTCCTGGTCCCAGGTGAAGGTGGTGTCGGTTCCGGAGGTGGCGTGGCTGGTGAGCCGGCCATAGGCGTCGTGAGTCCAGGTATGTTGTGTGCAGGGCCCCGTCGCGCTGATGAGTGACCCAGCCTCGTTGTAGCCGTAACTCCAACGCCCTGATGGCCCCTCTATCCCGGTAACCCGTCCCTGAACATCACGGGCGACACGCGTGACGCGCCCATCGTGGACATACCCACACACCAGGCCGCCATCATGATCCCAGTGGTCGTGATGGTCGGGGGTGGTGACGTCGGTGAGTCGTCCGGCACTATCCCACGCCAGACTCGCCGCGCCTAAGGCGGAATGAGTAATACGGGTGGGTAGCCCATCGCCCCGGTAGGTATATGACACGGTGGCGCGCGTGTCGTCGGCGCGGGTCAGACGACCCTCACTATCCCAGTCCCAGTGGTGGCGGCCGATGACCTTACCGTCACCGTCAGTGGTGGTGTGGTCGCAAACAAGCCCGCGCGCATCGACACTGATGGTGTGGTGCAGAGGGGCCGCAGGGTCGGTGTGGTCGTCGATGTGAAGCTGGCGAGCCTCAAGGTCCCACCACTTGCGGGTAGAGACCTGACCGTCAATGGTGACTGTTTCTGTCCCGCCGCGCGTGTCGTAGCTGGTCGTGATGCCATCAGGGCCGGTGTGGCTGGTGAGACGCCCGGCTGGGTTCCAGGTGTAATGGTGGGTTCCGCCGGCGGGATCGGTGGATTCGACGATCTGGTCGAGCTGGTTGTATCGATAGGTGGTCAGCGCGGCGGCGTTGGTGGTGGTGACCAGTCGTCCGCGTTTGTCCCAGGTGTAGCGGTGGACTTGGCCGGCAGCATCGACTGCCGTGATGAGGCGGCCAGCGGTGTTGTAACGGAAGTGCCGGGTTCCGGTGACCGGATCCCAGGTGCGTGTGGGCCGTCCGCACACGTCATAGTCAGCGGTGAAGGTGACGACTTCGCCGGCACGTGTTTCGATGAGCCGACCTACAGGATCCTAGCTGTATTTGGCGGTAACCCCGGTGGGGTCGATGATGCCAGTTAGTCGGGAATCGGCATCGTAAAGGTAGCGGGTAACCGCGCCGGTCGGATCGGTTGTGCTAGCCAAGCGCCCAGCTGCGTCGTAGGAGTAGCGCTCTTGCAGCCCGGAGGGGCTCGTGATGGCGGACAGGTGTCCTACCCGGTCATAGTCGAACCGGGTGAGTGCGCCGGAGGGGTCGGTGAGCACGGCTGGCAGACCAGCTGTGTTGTAATCGATGCGGCTCATCGCACCAAAAACATCGGTGCTTGAGACGATGCGCCCGTAGTCATCGAACTGATCGGCGGCTATCACCCGACCCGCAGCATTCGTGACCTGAGCCTGGTGAGCGGTGGTAGTGGCGTGCAGACTCACCCCGGTGGGGTCGGTCAGCGAGGTCAGTTCTCCGATGATGTTGTAGGAGGCGTGCCAGTGGGCCCCATCTGGGTCTTTCACTGCGCACAGCCGGGCCATCGCGTCACGCAGGAATCCCCAGCTGGCTCCGTCAGGTAGCCCTATTCCCGCCAGATCCCCCACCTCGTCATACGACAGTGTCGTCGTGGCGCCGGTTGGGTCTGTGACCGTGGTGATCTGGCCATCGGGGCCCCAGGCGTAACGGGTGCATCCACCGTCAGGGGCAGTGGACGCCTCAAGGCGGCCGGCATCATCGTAGTCGTAACTCCAACAGGCTCCGTCCGGGTCGGTACGCTCAACGAGGCGGCCTGCCTCGTCATAGGCCAGCTCGGTGCGATACCCCAACGGGGTGAGGATCTGGCTGATCTGTCCAGCCTCATCGTGGTTGAACCGCCACGTGGCGCCAACCCCATTCGTAATGGCCATAACCTGGCCATACTCGTCGTAGTCGACACTGATGCTCGCGCCGGTAGCATCGACCAGTTGGCGCAGTAGACCCCGATTCCACGACATCGTCAGGGTGGTGGCGTGGGCATCGGCGAGGCGCACGGGTGTGCGTTCGGTGCCCTGGTAATCCAGGCGCACCCGGAGCGTGCCACCACTTGAGATCGTCGTGAGCCGGTCAGCCTCGTCCCAGCCGTAATCGATAACCCCACCGGTGGGCAATGTGGTGCGGGCGCAATGGCCCCGCCCGTCATAGGTGTGACGGATAACCTTGCCCGCACGATCAGTAGCGCTGACGAGGTTGCCGTAGCGGTCATACAGCATGGAGGTGCGCTGCCCGTCGGCATCGATGATCCCCACCGTGCGACCCCGGGCATCACTAATCCACGTATTGCAATGATGCCCCTGTCCGTCATCAGCGACGGTTACCCCGCCAGGAAGATACGTGAACCGTGTCAGGTGTCCTGTGGCATCCCGCTGGGTGCGGATCCTTCCGGCCTCATCAAAAGTGTTGACGCACTGGGCCACACCAGACGCATCGATAACCTGGCTGAGTAGCCAGCCGTCCCATTGGTAGCGGTGAACCCCGTCAGGACGGGTCACCTCTACCAGTCGACCGTGGGAATCGTAGGCATAGCTTACGCTACGGCCATCACTGGCCACGGCCTTAGCCAGACGACCCTGCGCGTAGAACAGATCCACCGACCGGCCCCACTCGGAGTGCATAGAAATGGCCATGCCATCACGGCGTTCGATCCATATCCCATCACCCGCTCCGGAGGTCGAACCCACCCAGGCGCCCTCAGCGGTGAAGATCAGCCGGCTACCAGTGTTGTCGGCAACGATCCACACGGGCCCAGCCACGGTAGCGCCCTGAACACCAGCTAGATCAGCAGCATCGCCGCGTGAAATCCACACATTGTCTTGGGCGGCCCGCCATGGTCCTTCGACAGTGTGGCAGCCCTCAGCAGTGGGGGAGCCGCTGGCGCCATTGCGGCCCGTGAGCGGGAAAACGATCTCGCGGCCGTCATCGCGCACCCAACGCGCCTGCTCATCAGTGACGATCAAACGCTGATCCAGAATGGTCGACCAGCCAGGCCCTAACACCCCACACGCCTCGGGCTCATCGTAGGCGGCAGCCAGCGTCGAGTTATACATCCGGGAGATCGCCAGCCCCTGGCTCGGCCCGCCAAAGACCACATCCGTTTCCGGGAGCACGAAGTTCCCGGTTGCCGAGTTCACCGGGTCCTCGATGTAACCAGTGGCAGGATCAATCCCACTCAAGGTGGGCGAGGACACCTGAATATCTGCCCGCGTCACACTCACCCCAGCGGCCCGCAACCCGGCCTCCAACGCCACATCGGCCAATATCACCGATCCGGAGCCGCCAGCGGCAGCAAATGCACGGCCCACTGCCTCCAACCACGCCACATCAGCGTCGTTGAGGCCCATCCACCGCTGGTACTGGCCAAACAAGCCCCCCACAGTCAATGATCCATACTGGCAACTCGCGCAGAAGTGCTCGTACAGTGCTTCCAGCGCCGACGCGGGCATCAACCCCCCGATTTGCTCCATGAATCAGCCGGGCCCCACCGGTCAGGTTCGCCGGAACCGCGAAATCAAACTTGACGGGATTTTGGTAATCACCCACGCCACTCGTATCAGACACGGAAACCTCACATTACATACACAACACTCTCACAATACAGACACAACACAGATGGTAGATAACCCCGCACTTGTGAATCTAGATGCTGCCTGGCGTTATGTCCCCCGAGCAACTCGTGGACGTGGTGGAAACTCAGAGCGCTGCCCCCGAGCCATGCATCGTCCTGATCGATGATGCGCACCTGGTTGCCGACGACAGTCAGGTCTTGGCACGAGTGCTGGCCCTTCCGGACTCGCCTTTACTGTTTAATCGTGGCTGGGCGTAATAATGATCTGCGCACCCTGTACAGCCACTGGACGGGGCAGATCCGTAAGTCCCGGCTGGGAGTCCTGCTAGTGCCAGATGCTGATTATGACGGGGACCTGCTGGATGTACGTCTGCCGAGACACCCGGCGGCGACGGTCAACAAGGGAACATTGAAATACTCCCTCACCTATCGCACTATCAAGCAGCCGCTGAGCGGAGACGTCCTCGAGGTGGTCACGTCGGCCCGTTCCTGCCCTGATGCTACGTGGGATGGCACTGCCAAAGTTGTGCCGCATAGTCCGGCGCTCACTTCGATTGATGCCAAATGTGGGTGGACGATCACGCTGAAGACTCTCCCACAGGAGGAGCCGGTGACCGTCACGGCGAAATTCCCAGCGACGGAAGCGGCGATCAGCAATCAGGCAAACCTGCAGACTTGGCTGCAAAATCAGCAGCAAGCTACCGACAAGGCACTGAACAATGACGCTGTTACCTCAACTGCGTACTCTTTGCAACGGTTGCAAACGATGCGGATCAAGATACCCCCGCGGGTCAAGGAAGGATCCGCGATCCCGGTGACGATCTTGGGCACCTGGCCGGGTGGTGAAAATGAGATGACGCCGATCTACACCACGCCTTTCAGCTCAAATCCGACGAGCATCCTCACCGACATCACAGGAGGTAAGTTGGAGAACGTTCGGCTCACGGATCGTTGTTCGGGTGCAGTGTCTATTACCCCGGACGGTCACGACGTGAGTGCTCTGCATCCGGCTTCGTGCAGCATCGGTGCAGAGATCGGGAATTATCAGGTGCAGGAGAGCCCGATTACCATTGTTGCCGGTGGATCGTGACGGCGTCTGTTGAAAATGAAGTTAGTGGTCTTTGGGAAAGGTTCCCACGGGCATTGTTGTTGGTATTGATCTGAGAAGCCGTGGCGATTGTGGGAAGCTGGCCGAACCTGATTCCGTAGTGGCTGGGGGATTGCGGCCAAGATGTGACGCAAGTTCGTACGAGGCTCTGTGCGGTATCTTGAATTGTGTTATATCGAGGAGTTCTCCTTGACTGCCGGTTGGCATATCCTCGTACAGTCGAGGAACTGCGTCATCGCCACTTCGCACGTCATGAGACTGCCATCACTGATGTCGGCGGCTCGCCAGGTTGGGCCGTGAGCGCCACGCTCAAACCTGAAGGCACAGGTCTCCCGTTCATGATTTAATATGGGCTATGTTCAATCTGCCGCGCCCGGTGAGGTGCTGTTTGGTGGTTCTGCTTGCTCCTGTTGTCATGGGCGCTGCGAAATTCAACTACGGTATGGAGATTAGAGATGAGGATCACGTCCGCTCCACGTTCGTTTACGGTGTCTCTAGAGCAGATCTAGAGGAGGCAGGGAAGAAACCCTCAGATTTCTCCGATTGCGACAAGACGTTCGATGTGTCTGCCTCCGAAAAGCAACACGGCGTAAAAGCTGAGTTCGTCGAGGACAAGGAATACGTTGGCTGCAAATTCACGATGACCACCACTGCAGATGACGCGCGGGGCGCTGGATTGGGATTGACTTTTGATGCGGACAAGGTGTCACTATCTATTGGTAGGAAGTTTTTCGAGGATGCTCGGCTTGATAAAATCAAGGTAGGTGCCTTTAAAGTCTCGGTGACGTTCCCTGGTAAGGTGATCAGCCACTCGGGTTCAAGCAGTGTTGACGGCAATACTGTCACGTGGACCGATATCAAGGACTCTACATCAGGATTGAAGGCTGTGGGCGAGCGACCTACCGGTGCTGCGACGGCGGGACCGTCATTCTGGAAGGGCTTCGGGAGACATGGCATCAGAGGGGGGATCATTGGCCTCATTGCGGGTATTGCCTCCTACTTTGGTAATAAGCGACGTGCGAAGAAAAAGCGGGCGAAGTCTGGCGGGGCAACTGTGACCGCGCAGTACCCGGGATACGGGCAGCCGCAGCCCCAAGAATGGCAGGCTCCGGGTCAGAACGGTCACCAGTATGGGGAATCGATGAATTCCGGGGGCAACCAACCTTATATGCAGGATGGTCGTTACATCGGGGACCCGTGGAATGCAAATTCGACGAACACTTCAGGGTTTAACGAGAAACCCAATCCAAGATAGGTGCGCACCCGGGGCGGTGCTCGCCCCGGTGTGGTCTGTGGTAATTCCCTGTGATGAATCGTTGAGTTGTGTCGGCTTCTATGCCGCAGGTGAGTAGGGTTCGGGTTCGTCCACCAGTGATAGCGGATCTAACAGGGTATTCTCTGCGTAGTTGACGTGCCCTGTTGCGATTTTCTGGTGGATCTTGCTTTTCTCGCGGCTTTCGAAGTTTCCTTTCGCTGCTTGATGTTTGGTTTACTGCTAGCGTAGCCATGTTTTGGGGACGATGTGGTGCCACCATTTGGGTTCGACGGGTTCGTGGCTGAAGGCCCACGACCAAGCATTAAGGATAGTGCGATTCGTGTAGTCGAATATGTCAACATAGTTTGATCCAGTTATCCTGCTTGTGTCATCCGCATCATTTATGCAGGTGTAGGATATGGTCTCAGTGCTATAGATGCGCACAAATTTTACTGACTGTATTGCGTAAATCGGTTTTTGGATACTTAAGAGGAATGGCTCGACCATCTGAATTTTCAGTTGCGTATCTGGAATGTAGTCGTATTTGGATGGCTTAAATGACAGATCTCCTAGCCTTCCGATGCATTTAGAACCGACGTAAATTTGGGACCATTTTCCTAGCACGAGCGGTCCGATTTCCGAAAGGCTAATGATTCTGTACGGTGCTTCTATTTCTTCGTTTTCCATTGATTTTTCACCTGTTCGTCGGTGATGAGTATTTGGTTTCCGCCTCCGGGTAATTGGCCTAAGGTGTCTGAGTCTTCGATGGCTTTGACGGGTTGCACTCCGGCTGCACCTTCGTAGAACGGCGCGAATCGAGGTATTTCGAGTTTTGTTACATTTTCAGCAGTATTCCTCCATTGGGGGGCAAGTGCCAAGTCGAGTTGAGTTTGGAGGGGTCCTGCTGGTCGTGTCCGGGACACGTAGCTGCCGACCTCGTAGTCTGGATTACTCCAGCTACGGTAGGTTGTGATGGGTTTTATGGCGATCTTGCTTTTGAATGTGGCTCCACGGAATGATGTTGCCTGACTTAGGTTTAACTGGCCATTTCTGTGGTATCGTGCGAGGAAGGTTGTTGGCTCTTTCCTAACTCCAAGGGTTGTGTTATGGGGTCCGAAGTGTCCGGTGGGTATTGAGTCTGGGAGTGTGTCGTATGTTTTTCCTCCTATCGTGGCGGTGATGCCTCCGAAGGCGGCACCGCTGAGTGTTTCTCCGCCTACTTGCTCTAGGTAGGTTTCGGCGTTGTGGGGCCCGGGTGATGTTCCCCAGTGGTAGTTGCCCATCACGTAGCCTTGGGTTGTGCCGGCTTCTATCCCGCGGGTGAGGAGAGTTCGAGTTCCGAGACCTGCGATTTCGCTGAGTCCCGAGCCTCCCGTAGGTGCCAACGCTCCGGACAAGGCAACCTCTCCATAGTCGACGTGGCCGCGTACGACTTGCTGGAAAACCATGTCGCCTCCGGCGCCGATCAGCATCGCCCCGGGCACCTCAGCCCCAAAACACATCAGGAGTCCTCCGGCGGTGGCCAGAGCAACACCCCCGAGGGTCTCCCACGAGAACACGTTGCGGATGTGGCGGTCCCACAGGTTTCGGGTGTCAATAGTGCTAGCGAATTGGCGCATCTGGGCATCAGTGACGGGTCTGAGGCCTAATGGATCGGCTAGCGCAAGGGGATTGGTGGCGGCGTAACCGTAGCTGGCGGCCTCCCACAAGGATCCTGGTGGCGCCGCAAGCGGGTCAATGGTCAGGAAACTCGCCGTGGTGGAGTCATAAACGCGCGCTCCCATCCATGCCAAACCAGCTACACCAAGATGACCTCCCGTCATACTGATGCCCGCCGTCAGGTGTTCTTGGATCAACGTATACGGGTCGAGGGGATCGGTGGCTGGGCGACGCCACGGCTCATCCTGATCGCTGTCTGCGCTCACTGGTGTCAGAACACTGCCGTCGGGAAGTGGCAGCGCTGGTATGCCGCCAACCTGGACTAGCTGAGGTTCACCGGTCGCAAGATCCCACGCAATCGGGGTTCGTCCGGCAGGACCGGATACGTCGGTCAGACATCCGAAAGCGTCGACATGTGTGGCAAATTCGTGTGAGCGACCTGCTCGGAAGGTCATCACTCCCGCCAGCCAGCCCCGTGAATCCCACCTGAACTCCTCGCGCATCCCATCCGAGGATGCAGCCTCGATTCGTCGGCCGCATGGGTCGTATCGGTAGTGCGTCTCTACTGTGCTGTCACCAGGCCCCAATTGCGTCACCGTGCTGACGAGTTCGCCGGCGAGGTCGTAGTCGTAGTGACAGGTTTGACTGGTGCCGGCGTCCTGACACGTCGTGGTGACGAGCCGTCCCGCCGTGTCATAAACCCATCGGCGGCTCGATCCATCAAGGCCGTCGGCGGACGTGAGCGAGCCGGAATCGTCATACCCGTACCGGAAATCCCCGTATGGTGCGCTCACCCGGAGTACTCGGCCCATCTCGTCGCGACTGATGGTCGTGGACCCGCGGGAGGAGGTGTGGCTAGTGACGAAACCATCAGTATACCCCCACTGCTGTTGATCCAGAGGACTACCTAGCTTCGCGAGACGACCGACCGCGTCCCATTCCAAGCTCACCTCACCCAATCGAGAGTGGCGAATCGACCCCAATACACCGGTGTTGGTGTATGCGTAATCGATAGAATCACCAGTCAACGTGAGATGACGTACACGACGCCCCTCGGCGTCGTACCACCATTGTTCGGACGAGGTGAGTGGCCCCTCGTCCACAATCGATTCGTCTCCCGGCACGGGGGCGACGCTGTGGGTCAAGAGCAGCCCACGAGGGTCGTACCCCAACAGGTGGCGCCACGGGAAAGCAGGATCGGTGTAGTCATCAATAGTGACCGTGCGGGTGGTCGGCGTGATGAGGATACGACTGACCAGCTGGTCATCAATGTATTCCTCGACGCCTTTAGGGCCAAGACGACGGCTGACAACCGTGCCATCCGGGCGGGTGATGGCGGCCAGGGTTCCGGACTTGTCCCAGGTATATTCGGTGACTCGCCCCAGTGGGTCGGTGGCGGCGATCATCTGCCCGCACTCGTTGTACTGATACGTGGTGAGGCCACCACCCGGATCGGTGCGGGTGACGAGTCGGCCACACCGATCGTAGCCGTACCGTGAGACGCCACCAGCCGGGTTAGTCGCTGCCACCAGTTGGCCGGCAAGGTCGTAACTGAAGTGACGCTGTCCGTACACTAGATCGCAACTGAACACGAGTCTGCCGCATGGGTCATATCGGTACTGGCTCACTCCAGCGCCAGGAACATGACTGAGCACAACACGTCCCATGGCGTCATACTCGTAGCGCGCGGTCTCGCCAGTTGGATAAGTTACTGTCGCCACCTGGAAATCTGAGGTGTAGGAATAGCGCGTTACGCGGCCTGCGGGATCGGTGACATCAACCATCCTCCCACACGCGTCATAGCTGTAACTCGTGCGCAGCCCGGTGGGGCTGACGAGGGCCACAATGCGGCCCGCTAGATCGCGCTCCACATGAGTCACCGCGCCAGACTCGTCCTGAAACTCAACCGGTCGGCCACACAAATCACGCGTGACGATCTGCTGGGCGCCAGTGACATCGGTGACGGCAGTAGTAAGACCGTAGGGATCGGCATCGACGCGGTGGAGTTGGTGCCCGTGACTATCCGAGGCGGTGCTGGCAGTGAGACCGTCAGTAAAGACCCTGGCCTGGCGAAACCGGCTGGATCAGTGACGCCGGAAAGATTGCCATCAACGTCATAGGCATACGTCCACCTGGCCTCGTCCGGTGCCACCACCTGCGTCAACCGCGATAGCGCGTCATGGATGAAGCTCCAAGCGCTGCCGTCGGGGAGCTGCATGCCCGCCAGGTTCCCCAAGTGGTCGTAGGAGTGTTCAATGACGCGCCCGAGAGGATCGATGACCCTGGAGATCTGGCCGTCTGGGTGATACTCCCACTTTGTGACCCCACTATCGGGGGCAACCAACTCGATCAGATGACCGGCCACATCATAACGATGCTCCCATGTCGCGCCATCCGGTGTGACCACGGCAGCCAGGCGGCCAGCGTCGTCGTAGCTGAACCGCGTCGTGGCGCCACCCGGCGAGATCGTTTCGACGATCCGTCCCGCCTCGTCACGGATGAGGCGGGAAGCCTCCCCATGGGCATCCTCGACGCGCACCAATTCTGCATGATGGTCATAGGAAAACCTCAGGCTCACCCCGACAGGATTCGTGGCGCGCAGAAGCAATCCATCCTTCCACTCCGCAACGGTGACGCCACCGCACGGATCCGTGACGCGCACTGGATCACGCTCGGTGCCGTCATACTCGAAGGTGGTCTGGGCGCCATTGGCCAGGGTTGTGCTCACAAGCCGGTCCAGATCATCCCACGAACAGTCAATCGTGCCTCCAGTAGGAAGGTCCGTGTGCGTCAGTCTCCCTCGCTGGTCATAGCGGTGTGAGGTAACGTTTCCAGCCCGATCGACGCAACGCACCATATTGCCGAAGGAATCGTAGGTCATCGAAACCTGGCCACCATGGGCGTCGACCACACCTGTGGTGCGACCGTGAGCATCACATATCCAGGTATTGGCATTGGTGCCATCCGCATCGCTGGCGGCGGTGACGCCCCCAGGCAGATACCTGAAATGGACAGTACGACCGTTAGCGGCTTGTTGGGACGTGATCCGGCCCCGGCCGTCATAACTGTTGATGCATTCCGCGTTGCCACATGCATCCACCACGGTCGTGATGAGTGTGTCATCCCACTCGTAACGCCGTGAACCGTCAGGCCCGTCTACCTGGACGAGTCGATTTTCGTCATCATAGGAGTACCGGACACAACGGCCATCACTGGAAATAGCCGACACCACTCTGGCGCCGCCATACGACACGGTGATCTTGTGACCCCACGACGTTTCCATCGCGGTCACGCGATCGCCTTCCCGCACGGTATGCACGACGTCTCTTTGCGAAGATCCGCTGCACACCCATGCGCCACCTTCAGTGAAAACCCATCGACCTCCCCGGTTGTCCGAGATCACCCACACCCATTTTGATGTGGCCGGATCGCGAAGGAACTCCGGAAGTTGGGAAGCAGAGACCCGGCTGAGCCACAGATTCTCACCCTGAGCTCGCCACTGTTCGACAGGCTTTTCGTCTTCCTCTGCCGGATTGGGCAGCTGATTGGTCGTCGGCAGGACTGCTGTCGGTGCAGCCTCCACCGCGAAGGCGATATGCCTGCCATCCTCACGCACCCACTCGACGCACCCCGGCTTGACGAGCAGGCACTGGTCAAGGATGCTGACCCACCCCGGGCCGAAAACCCCACCCTGTCCCCGAACAGCCTGAATAGAGTTGTACATCCTGCTGAGGGCGAGGGGGGATGACGCTGCCGCGAAGGCCAGATCGGTCTCGGGCTCGATGAAATTCCCGGTTGCCGAGTTGATGGGATCCTCAAGGTATCCAGTGCGCGGATCAATACCCGACAGCCCCGGGGATGTGATGTCGAGATCGGTACGCCACAAAGGGGTTCCAGCAGCTCTCAAGGCGGCTCGCAGGGCAGAGTTAGGCAAGGTAATAACACCAGAGCCAGCAGCTTGAAAGGCCTTGGCTACCGCGTGCAACCACTCGACGTCTCCGTCATTGAGGCCCCGCCACCGATCCAGCTGCACGAACAGATCCCCGACCTCCACGGTGCCGTACTTGCACTGGGAGGTGAAGTCGTCGAACCAGCCCGCCAGGACTGATCCCGAGGGTACCTGTGCTGCGGCTTCCCCCAACACCTGCGCGGCACTGATGAGATCCTTGGGGTCCGCCGCAGATATTCCACCCGATGAGCCTCGGATCGACCGATCCTGCTGACGATCTCCTGTCACAGGCGGATGGAGCAGCTGGGGGGAGGGAGGCTCGGCAGGAGTGAGGTTGGGCGGAACATCGACGCCGGTGAAGAAATCGCGCACATGGTCACCAAAATCGTCATGTTGCGCAGCGAAATCGCGAACCTGTTGGCGTCGCTTATTCTCTAACCGAGCTTGCTCGGCAAGATAGTCCACCATGTCGGCGGCGGTGGTCAATGCCTCTGACAACGCCATAGCGTCCGCGGAACATATGTGGATGTTCTGTGTGAAGACAGTCGCGAAGAATCCCCGAAACCCTCGTGAGGCGATGGACTCAACAAGCGACGTTCGCGCGTCAAAAATGTTTATGCGTTGCGAGGTCCAACGCAGCTGGCTAGAGAACCCTTCGGCTGTTGAGAAATTGAGTTCTACGGGATTCTGGTAGTCGCCGAAAACACTGAAATCGACCACTGAATGCTCCCTTGCTCTTTGGGCAAAGTGCAGCGTGATGCTCCACTGCCTGGCCTGCCGGCATGTCCTGAGCGCAGTCGGCAGGCGCTAGACTTTTGAGGGCTGCTATACGTCCTGTGTCACTTCTTGGCGATTCCCAGTGCTTTGGTGGCTGACTGCAGCGTGGACTTGACTATTCCGGCGTCTCGTCCGAAGATGCGGATCGCCTGATCATTGTTGAGCCAGATGTATGCCTGATAGCCGTGATCAGAGGTTCCGGTACTCCTTTTGATGGAGACATCGAAAAGAGCGGCTTGCTTGGAGATATTTTCGTAACCCTTGATGGGTGACGCCTTGATGTTTATTTCCAGGCCGTGATTGACACCTTGCGTGGACAACGTGGTATGACCGCACTTGGAAGTTTGTTCTTCTTGTGATTTGTATGCCTTCTTCTGTCGGTCGGACATGGCCGTGGTGACGATGATTCGTGTGGATGGTTTGTCACTGACGGCCACGAGAGTGTCGCTGATCTCGTGTGAAGTGAGGCCGAGGGAGGACTGCCTGAGAGCCGCATCGCATCCAGCTGGGGAGATCTTCGCTTGACTGAGCGTCTTGTCGAGATTGTCCACAACGGGCCTGAGCTGAGAGTTGTCCTGGATGACAAACGTGTGGCCATCGATCTTCTTGTGGGAGAACGCCTTGGTGAAGTCGTCCTTGCTAATTCGCTTGACCGCCTTGGTGGACGGCGAGGGGTTTGCGGGGGTATCGGATGACGAGTTTGTCTTGTCCCCGCACGCTGCAAGGCTGATCGCCATGATGCCGACCATGCCCAGCAAACAGGTTTTCGTCAATTTCTTGGTCATTCTGTGGTCACCTTTGCGCCGTTTTGATTTATGCTCAGAGAAATATACCCGCTCTTTACGGCAGGACATAACCACCGGCCTTGAGGAGTGAGCGAGTGACGCTGGCCGAAAACCCGAAGTACTATTTCGCGACGGCCCCTGGCAGAATGCAGTGAACTCAAATGAAAATGTCCGCCCCCGGATAGACCGAAAGGCGGACTTGCCGCGGAGGATACGAGATTCGAACTCGTGAGGGCGTGAACCCAACCCGCTTTCCAAGCGAGCGCCATAGGCCTCTAGGCGAATCCTCCGCCAAGTAGCGTACATGGACTTGACGCGTGGCGCCAATTCGGCCGCGAGTCGTGGTGTGTTAAGCCGGGCGAAGAGCCCTCAATAGCGAGAGTCTCGGCCTCGGAGCCGATCGATCTCGCGACGATCCTTCTTGGTGGGTCGTCCAGTCCCACGGTCACGGCGAGCGAGGGGAGCCGAGAGGTAGGCGGGTCGGGGAGCTGACAGATCTTCGTAAGCCTCGACCGCGAGTTTGGCGCCGACTCTTTTCGTGATCGGGTTGACGACCTTGAGGACCCGGTCCCATCCGGGGGTGTGGATGGTGACGGTATCGCCGGGTTTCACGTCGTGGGAGGGTTTAACCGGGTCTCCATTGAGGCGAATGTGGCCGCCCTTGACGGCGGCGGTAGCCAACGACCGGGACTTATAGACGCGCACCGACCACAGCCACACGTCGATCCTCGTCATGATGCCTCCCTTGCCGTGGAAAACGTGTCAGCAATGTTATGGCGAGTCACGCGTTGTTGCAGCCGATGATGATTCGCGCAGCATTGCCACGGGTTGTTCCCCGGGCAGGGCGTCGGTTAAAGTGGAACTTGGTTCCCCGTGCGGCGGCACCTGACTGAACTCCCCCAGGACCGAGAGGTAGCAAGGGTAGGTTGGCTCTACCGGGTGCGCGGGGAGCCCTTTTCATGTCCGCGGCAGCCGTGCCTTATAAGGTTTCGATCAATGCCCGGGAGGAGGGTTGCTATGGACGATCAGCGACGCATCATCACGACCGACCGTGCTGGTTCCATCTGGGCAGGTATCACTTGGTGCTCGCTGTTGCTATTTATCGTCGCCGGCATCATCGGAATGATGGCTCAAACAATGCTGCCGGCCAATCTCGGTTACCCCCAGCTTCACGACAGCGGTGTGCCGACCTGGCTGACCTGGACAGTCGTCGGCCTAGACGTTGTGGCCTTCTTCATTCCCCCGCTCGTGACCACCTCGTGCGGCCGTAAAGCTAAGCGGCTCGGCCACCCGGTGCGCTCTGCGGTTCAGATCTCGTGGGCCACCTTCACCGTTGTGACGGTGATCAGCTTCTTGCTGGTTTTCTTTGGCTGAGGATGTTCCGCGCGGAGCTGGGCGGACCGATGAGAATGTGTCGCAGCCGTCAACTAGGGTTTTCACCGTGGATGAGAGGGCGCCTGAACCGGGCATGGAGAATGAGGCCGTTGAGCCTGAGGTCTTCGAGCAAGACGGTCCGGATCTTTTCGGTGACGAGGAGTCGCCGCGCCCCGTCATGCCTCCTGACGAAGCTACCCCTGATGATGACCTTCCCTCGGATCCGTGCGATCCAGGGTTGCTGGACGGCCCCGAGACCCCTGAGGAACCCGACGGCCTCGAGACAGACGAGGACGAGGAGGATGGGGCTGACGTTATTGAGCGGGTTCAGGAATTAATCGGGGAAGCCCCTGACAGTAACCCCGATGACGATCTTCCAGAGCTTCCGCTGGCCCTCTACCGGCGTTACCGTCCGGAGACCTTCGATGAGGTTATTGGTGAGGATCATGTTATTGAGCCTCTCAAGCGCGCGATCCTTAATAACCGCGTCAACCATGCCTACTTGTTTTCAGGGCCACGTGGCTGTGGCAAGACGACGACCGCCCGCATTCTTGCCCGAGCGCTGAACTGTGAGCAGGGTCCGACGCCGACTCCCTGCGGAACGTGTCAGTCCTGTCGCGACCTGGCCTGTGGTGGACCCGGATCGATTGACGTCATCGAGATTGACGCTGCCTCCCACGGCGGGGTCGATGACGCACGTGATTTACGCGAACGCGCCTTTTTCGCCCCAGTACATTCGCGTTACAAGATCTACATCATCGATGAGGCCCACATGGTCACCCCGCAGGGCTTTAACGCCTTGCTGAAACTCGTCGAGGAGCCCCCGCCACACGTCAAGTTCATCTTCGCCACCACAGAACCGGAAAAGGTCATCGGGACGATTCGCTCCCGGACTCACCACTACCCGTTCCGCCTTGTGCCGCCGAAGGTGCTCGTCGAGTATCTGGCTGAGCTATGCGGCAAGGAGGGGATCGACGTCGACCACGCCGTCCTGCCGCTGGTGGTGCGTGCCGGTGGTGGGTCGGTGCGAGACAGCCTTTCGGTGCTTGACCAGCTTCTCGGCGGTGCTGCTGATGGCCATGTCAGCTACGAGCAGGCTGCGGCCCTCCTCGGCTACACCCCAGAGGCCCTTCTAGACGAGATCGTTGACGCCTTTGCCGCCGGGGACGCCCACCAGGTTTTTGCCACGATCGACAAGGTCATCGAGGTAGGTCAGGACCCTCGCCGTTTCGCTGAGGACCTGCTGCGTCGCATGCGCGACCTCGTCATCGTCTCGGCGGTCCCTGACGCCTGCCGGAGCGGACTCATCGATGTCTCACCGGAGCAGGCCACCAGACTTGCTCACCAGGTTTCTGGTTTCGGCGCAGGCGAACTCACCCGCGCTGCCGAGGTATTGGCCACCGGGCTAACTAACATGCGCGGCACTACCGCTCCCCGGCTCCACCTGGAGCTGATGTGCTCGCGGATTCTCCTACCCGGAGCCGACACGGATGGTCGTGGAATCCATGCACGTTTGGAGCGGTTAGAGAGGAGGATCGGCGTCTCCGGCCCCGTTGAGGAGGTCGAACGTGCTGAGCGTCCGGTCACCGCCCAGCCTCCCACTCGCTATGCGGACACACCACAGCAGGCTAGTCCTCCTCAGCACTGGCCAGCGGAGAACCTTCAAAACCCGGAGCGTCGGTCCGCACCAGAACACCACGACGCCCCGTCGCCCGGACAGCGTCCATCTGGGCGTCCACGTCCCAGCCGTAAGGATTACCGGCCCGGCAATCAGCTTGCTGAACAGCCGCCGTCCAACCAGCACGGCGATGATGGTCAGATGTCGCAGGGACCAAGGCAGCAGGGCGGTCCGTCAACCAGTCAGCGCCAGCAACCCAGACCTCAGGACCACCAGCCGTCTCAGCGGGATCGTCAGGACACCCCACCGGCCCAACCTCAACAGCCTTCCGCCGAACAAGGCGGTCGCGCCGACGATGCCATAAACATCACCACCTTGCGTCGCGAGTGGCCGCAGGTCCTCGAAGCCGTCAAGGATGGCGGACGTGTCGCATGGATGGTCCTCAATCAGTACGCCCAGGTGCTTGAGGTTCACGGCAATCAGGCCACCTTGGGATTCTCTAATATCGGAGCCCGGGAAAATTTCGCTGCCGGTAATTACCCGAAGGTCTTGCATGACGCCGTTGTGAAGGTGCTGGGAGTGGACCTGGCCTTCACTGCGGTCGTCGGGGAGCCTCCGGCCGCCGTCCGCCCCGAGTCCCATCCTGCTGAGTTTCAGAGTGGACCGGCTGCCCAGGAACCACCGGATGACGATCCCTGGGAGCAAGGGCCACACCATCAAGACTCGACGCGAGGTGGCGAACCGTCGGACCCTACTCATCCCGGTCGGGATCCTCAGGGCCGACCGGGTGACCGTCAGGCGATTTCCGACGACGCTTCAAAGGATGCGCCACCCCCGCCGGTGACCAGCTCCCATCCCAGCGAGGCTGGGGACGACGATCCTGCCCCTGATGCCACGACCGAGGACCAGTCCGCAGATGTCCGCGATGAGGTCGTGGAATCGGGACCCGTAGCTGGCGCCCCAGACCCTGACAGCGGTGGAGCTGCCGAACCTAAACCTGATCTGGTGCCAGGCCAGGATCACGTCGAGGCTGCCGGACGCGCTGAGTCTGCGCGGCAGATCGACCCTGGTGGCGCATCCTCGCAAGGCCGTCCCTCCGCTGCTGCGGTCAGTACCGCGCACCGTTGGAGTGAGCGCGCTAAAGGAAGTGTTCGCCCTCTTGAGGTGACTTCGCGGTCAGCCCAGGTCGAGGAGCCGCCTGATGACGGCGGGGAGTGGGACGACACCGTTGTGGAGGAGTCCAACGAGAGTCCGATTGACCTCATCATGCGCGAGCTAGGTGGGGTCGTCATAGACACCGACGGTGACTCAACCGCCAGATGAATGCGAGCGGGAATATATCAACCCAGAATCTCGTCGTTACCGACGGCTACTGTGGATGACGACACCGCCCCACCGGCGAGGACCAGGGGCCACACACACGGGAGACACTATGACCACTGGAGGATTCGACCTCGGGGGACTTGACATAGGTGCCTTGCTCGCGCAGGCTCAGTCTGTCCAGAACCAGCTTGAAGCGGCCCAGAACCAACTCGCGGAGAGCAATTTCGAGGGCACCGCTGGAGGTGGCCTTGTTCGCGCCACGGTTACTGGAACCGGTGAACTCGATGCGCTGACGATCGCGCCCGAAGCCCTCGAAGACACCGACGCCGAGACCCTTGCGGACCTCGTTGTGGCTGCCGTCAAGGACGCCACCGGCCAGGCCCGCGCCATGCAGCAGTCTCTCATGCCTCAGATGCCCAGCCTTGGGCTGTGAGCTACCCCAGCACACTAGACAGGAGAATCGATGTACGACGGTCCGCTGCAAGAACTCATTGACGCCCTTTCTCGGCTACCGGGGATCGGGCCGAAGGGTGCGCAGCGGATCGCTTTTCATATCCTCGACGCTCCTGCGGAGGAGGCCAATGAACTGGCCGACGCCTTGCGCGAGGTCAAAGAGAAGGCCAAGTTCTGCAAGATTTGTTTTAATGTCTCCTCCGACGAGGTGTGCCAGTACTGCCGTGATCCGCGTCGGGACCAGTCGATGATCTGTGTTGTTGAGGAGTCCAAAGACGTTATTGCTGTGGAGCGTACCCGACAATTCCGTGGTCTGTATCACGTTCTTGGCGGAGCGATCTCGCCGTTAGACGGAAAAGGCCCAGCTGATCTCCACATCCGTGAATTGTGCCAGCGGTTGGCTGACGAAACCGTTACCGAGGTGATCCTGGCCACCAACCCGAACCTTGAGGGGGAAGCAACGGCAACGTATCTTTCCCGCCTCATCGCGCCCATGGGCGTGACGGTGTCCCGACTAGCCTCTGGTTTGCCGGTTGGCGGCGACCTGGAATACGCCGACGAGGTCACCCTGGGGCGCGCCTTCGAGGGACGCCTCCATGTGGGAGTTGGTGCCTGATTAGCGCTGTGTCTCACTAAGTGGGCAAAGGTCGGATAAGTCCTTGACCGACGAATATTGCGTATGCGACTATTGGTCGAGATCGAAGCACGGCACCCGGAGGTTACATGTCCATCAAGTTCGCCATCCTCGCCTTACTGGCTGAGAAGCCTCGTCACGGGTATGAGATCAAAAACGAGTTCGATCGGCGCACAAATCATACCTGGCCCTTGAACATTGGACAGGTTTACACAACGTTGGACCGTCTTGAGCGTGACGGGTTGTGTTACCGTGGAGAGGAGACCCCCGATGGCAGGGTTATCGCCACCATCAGTCCGAAGGGTCGCGAGGAAGTGCGTCGATGGTTCACTACCCCGATCGCCCCAGCCAACCCGCCTCGCAATGAATTGGCCATCAAGATCGCCCTGGCGGCTACGTCGAAAGATGTTGACGTCGCCACCCTCATTCAGGATCAGCGTCACGCCACCATGCACCAGTTGCAAGAGTGTCGTCAGGCCCGCCGTAGTGTCGCAGAGGACGACCTCGCCGGTCAGCTACTCGTTGATGGAATGATTTTCGCCGCCGAGGCGGAGATCCGTTGGCTCGACCACTGCGAATCCAAGGCGGTACAGGCTTCTCACGCCCGCCCCCATCAGCCCGCCGAGCCAGTAACCGACGGTTCTAAGGCCGTCCAGGAAGCCTGAACCGTATGACGTCGACCCCGTTGCACGCCGCTGACCAGATCACTCCCACGATGCAGCGCACCGTGTTGTCCCTGGATCATGTGAGTCGTTCCTTCGGCGAGGGTGAGCAGCGGGTCGACGCCATCGTCGACGTCAGCCTAGGCGTCAACCCTGGTACCTTTGCCGCTGTCATGGGGCCGTCGGGGTCCGGTAAATCCACCCTCCTCGGTCTGGCTGGTGGGTTGGACCAGCCCACATCTGGAACTGTGTCGGTATGTGGCGAGCCGCTTGGCGGCATGTCCCGCGACGACCTGGCGCGGGTGCGACGTCGTCAGCTTGGTTTCGTCTTCCAGGATTACAACCTCGTGCCCACCCTTACTGCTGTCGAGAACGTGTCTGTGCCGCTGGAACTCGACGGGGTGTCGGCCACTCGTGCCCGCAAGGCCGCCGAGATCGCCCTCGAGCGCGTCGGCGTCCCGGAATTAGTTGATCGCCACATCGAGAAGATGTCGGGAGGGCAGCGTCAACGAGTAGCCATCGCCCGCGGCATCGTCGGGGATCGCCGCGTTTTGCTGGCCGATGAACCCACCGGTGCTCTTGATTCGGTCACCGGCGACGAAATCATGGCCCTCATCCGGACCCTCGCTGACGAGGGAGTCGCCGTCGTCCTGGTGACCCACGAGGCTCGTCACGCGGCGTGGGCTGACCGGGTGATTTTCCTGCGAGACGGAAGGCTCGTCGACGAGTCTCAGGTCGTCAGCGATCCTATGGAACTACTCAACGACAACCCGAAACGTGGCCGGTGGTGATGTCAGCCCGGACCACGCCCGAGATGCCGACTAGCGCGGTTCGCCTCTCCGGAGACGCTATTGCCCGAGGACGGCCCCACCGCCGTCTCATCAATCGCCTGGCCGTACGTGACATCGGCAGGCACAAGTTGCGCTCCCTACTTATCGTGATGCTCATAGCGTTACCGGTGGCCATCATGTCCGGATTAGGGGTGCTCCTGCGCTCGGATGGCAGTGTCTCCGGCAGCCAGGCCCTCAATAACTATGGTGACGCCGACATGGTCATCAGCCCGATATCAAATTGGGATGGTCACTGTTCCCAGCAAGGGCCGACTAACACGTACTGTGACGACGGTGCCGAGCCAGATGCGCACCAACGAGCCCAGCAACAGACGGCTCTGGCCAACCTGAGGCTGCCTGGCCACAAGCTGCACCCCTTGAGGACTACCGAGGCTAGCGTTTCCTGGCGGCTTGCCACCTTGTCGGCAACGGTTAAGGCGATGGACCTGACGACTATGCGTCCCTACCGCATGGAGTTCCCGCGTGGCCCCATGCCTACCGGCAATAACATCTGGGTGACCACCGGTGCTGCGAAAGATTATGGCTGGTCGGTGGGGTCCCGAGTAACCGTCAACGGGCACCGGTACACCATCACTGGGGTGGTCCGGGAAGAATGGCCGGGGAATGGTCCAACGTTCTGGGTAGCCCCTCGCAGCCCGTTGGCCCGTGGTGGAGAGCTCACTTATTACGTCAACGGTGCATCGCTCACGAGGCAACAAGTCGAGAAGCTTAATGCGTCCGGGGTGGGCGTCGCCGACCGCCGTGCCGAAGAGAGTGCCAGTCAAGGAGACACCTTCGAACGGGACATGTTTGCGCTGATACTGGCCGCTGGGGTGCTCTCGGCTATTGTCGTAGCCACTATCGCAGCCGCAGCATTCGCTATTGGCGCTCGTCAACAGCGGCGGATGCTCGCTCTGCTCGGCATTACCGGGGCCGCTCGACGTGACCTCATGGGTGTGATGATTCATCAGGGACTGCTGTTGGGCCTGACGGGGGCCCTCCTCGGGGTGGGCCTCGGCGTGGGTATGGGCGATGGCGCGGTGGCCATTATTCGAATAGTGTACCCCGACTACATCACCTATGGGGTCGATTGGGGATATGCCGCCGTCGGGTCCGTGGTCGGTCTGCTTGCGGCACTGACCGCTTGTTGGTTCCCGGCTCGTGACGTTGCCCGTCAAGACGCCCTCATGGGGGTCAAACATGCCGAATCTGCGGCACGGCCTGCGCGGCGACCAACGTTAGCGATCGTCATCGCGGCGATCGGTCTGCTCGCTGGTGTCGGTGGCGTCATATATGGCCGTCGTGGAACGACCGGCGACGTGATGGTGCGCCTGAATATTGGCATTATCGTCACCATTGTCGTGCTGTACCTGGCCGCTGTGTCTGCCATGCCCTGGTTGGTGGACAAGGTGTCGGGACGCAAATCGTCGCGGTTGCCGATCCGGTTCGCGCTGCGCGATCTTAACCGTAACCGAGGACGGGCGGTACCAGGGGTTGCCGCCTCCATGGCTATCACCGTGCTGGCATGCGCCGCCGTTACTTTTTGCGACAGTCTCGCCATCCAGGACAAGGCCGAATACGTCCCGGAGTTCGGAGACCACATTGGGGTTCTCGCTGGTGAACACGATGACGGGGTCAGGACTTCGGACGATCGTGTTGCCGGGGAGATCAAACGGGTCACTGCGGTTTTCGGGCCGCACGTGAAATATCTACGACCGGAGGAGCCGGTGACGTGCGGTCAGGACGGGAAGTACTGCACTAGCAGTCTCGAAGTCACCCCCAAAGTACCTAACGGAGCGATGTCGTCGACGGTGGCCATCGACGACGGTACTCTGTATGAGCTGCTGACTGGGGAGAAGGCAGACGGCAGGGTGATGAAGGCTCTCGATGATGGAGTCGTCCTGTTCTCGCCCGATGCCACACGGATTTCGCAGGCCATCATCTCTGACCATGACGAACGTCACGGTGCCGGCACCACCGTGCTTCCAGCTATCCATGCTCCCCACCATGCCCTGGGATACGGTGTGCCCAATCTCATCAGCCGTAGAACGGCAGCCAAGGTGCTTGGGGTAAGCCCCGACAACATGAAAACCCAATCCACAACGGTGTGGTTGCGGTTGCCGCATACTCCGACCGCGAGGGAAGGGGACCGTCTGCAACATTCCCTCATGGACGTCACCGGGTCACCCTCGGAGTTCATATGGGAAAAGGGGTACTCGGATATTTCCGGGACCGTGATGCGCTGGTCGGCGGTAGTGGGCACGCTGTTGGCGGTATGCGTGGGCGCCGTGGTATTGGCCTTGACTCTGTCCGACTCGAGGGGGTCGCGCACCGCCATCGCGTCGGTAGGGGCGTCAAAGGCGACCTTGAGACGAATGGTGGCAGCACAGGCCCTCGTGACGACAGGGCTTGGTCAGATCCTTGGCTTTCTCGTGGGGTTCGTGCCGGTTGCCGTTATGACGTGCGTCGGCCCCCGCTGGCCGATGCCAATGCCACTGCCGTGGCTGGCGCTCATCGTGTTCGCCCCGCCGGTGCTGCTGGCTTTAGTGACGATGGTCGCCGTACCAGTGCCGCGACCACGGATGCAGAGACTGGACTGACGCCTACCGTGCCCAAGTTCCCGTCACAGTCGGGTCAGTCTCAGTGTTGTTGAGAGCAGGATGGTGCGGATCCGCCGGGGGCTGGGATCGCCGACGGCGCCGTTCACGCGGGACGGCTTGACCAGCACCCCAGGAAGCGAGGGTCGCCAACCGGGACCGCAGATCCTTCGGGAGAGTGAATGGACGGGCCAGCAGCGCGCCGAAGCTGCCTCCGACGGCTAGCGCCACACCGACGAGCAAGGCCTCTAGAAAGAGGGTCCACCCAGCGCTCGAGGTGCCGCCGGTTTCGTTTTGCGCATTGACGATCATGTACAGGGCTCGGTACATCATGACGCCGGGCATGAGGGGGACGATGGCGATCGTCACCAAACCTAGCTGAGGCACCTTCCAGCGCTTCGCTCCCAGGCCTGCGATAAAGCCTGCCACCATGGCTGCGAGTCCTGACGCTGCCGACACAGATCCCGTCAACTGCATGCCGAGGAGGTATCCGGCCCAGGCTGCCGCCCCCAAGGCCGCACAGATCGCCAGGGTGCGGTATCCAGCGTGAGAAGAAATGCCGAAGGTCACGGCGATGACCGCGGCAGCGACCATCTGGAGGACCGGGTTGGTGGAGAACCCCAGGGCGGGCGAGATGTACCCGGGCACTCCGAGCCTCAGTCCGATCCACATCGCCGTGATGACGCCGAGGATGACGCCACCGGTTTGTACAAACCCTTCCAGGAATCGTCCGGAACTTGTGACGACGTAGCCGTCGAGGGCGTCCTGGGAGGCCGCGACGAAAGAGCCGCCGGCCAGCAGGGAGACGATTCCGGCGGCGACGATGAGGGACGGAGACAGCGGCAGAGGGTGATTGGAAGCCGCCATGTACACCATGACGATAAGGGCGAACGCGGTCGCGATGGCGCCACCGGCTGCCTGAGCAAAGAAATTCGTGATCCGCTTGCGCGCCATCGCCTGAACGGTGGCGTCGACGATGCACGTCGAGAAGAAGCTCAGCACGCCGTCCATGACGGTACCGCCGAACAAGGTGGACAGCCCTGCCCCCATGAGACCAATGTTCATAGTGACGAACCACTGACGGTACAACCGGGGGCTACGCGTGATGGCGGCCAAGCGGTCGGCGGCCTCCTCGAGCCCGACGGTCTTGTCGCAAATGTCATCGACGAGCAACTGCAGTTCACCCAGGCGCTGGTAGTCGTTGCTGCGGGAACGAACCACCCGCAACACGGTGATGGGGTCCTCGTCCAGTCCACGATGCTGGGTGACGATGACGGAAGTGTTCGTAATGTCGATATGGACGGTCACTCCGTAAGTCGCGGTGATGCGCAGGGCTATTGCGACGGCCTCAGACGCGGAACCTCCAACCG